>Ga0209550_10002454_pt1 | contig 17772 bp, 20 predicted proteins | sample LauGreSuBDMM15SN_2_FD_187567 | JGI IMG/M metagenome (GOLD analysis project Ga0209550, IMG submission 187567) | Freshwater lake microbial communities from Lake Michigan, USA - Su13.BD.MM15.SN (SPAdes) (version 5) | ecosystem: Environmental > Aquatic > Freshwater > Lake | place: Lake Michigan...
ATAATACATTATTCATTAATCCAGGAAGTTTATGTAATTCAGGATAAAGTTATGGTTCATATGCTTAAATATTAATTTATTAACATAAAAATATAAAAGTAATTATATTCCAAAAAAATATAAATAGTGACCTTACAAAAGATCAAAAATTAAAAATTTCAGCTGCAAAGGCAGATTTTCTTATCTTACCGCGTTTCTTTCCTTATTTTGAAGTACCTAGGGAAGGTATTGAATTAAAGGAATCTTTCTATTTAGACAAGATATTAGAAATTTCAGAGTATCACAAAGGTGTGGTAATTGGTGGGAGTATTTTTAGGAAGGTAGATGGTGTGTATGTTGAGTCAATACCAATTGTAAAAGATGTAACACTTGTTGATTACTACAATGTAAAGACAGGAGGAAAGATTGGTGGATTAACACTACCACAACAAGAGGGAGACTCCATTTATATACTTCATGGAGCAAGATTTTCTATTTTGCCTGGTCCAGATATTTTGGAAGAATCTCAAATGTCATATTTAAAAAACGAAAAGATAGAATTAGTTTTTAATCTTCATGATTGTACTGATTCAATTACAGAATTTAAAGAGTACCAAGAAGAATTAAAAAAATATGCAGAAGTTTCTAAAGATTATAATTTAAACATAATTCGATCTTCTGGTTTTGGTAAGATAGAACAAAGAGAACTCACTGGTAGGAGTTTTTATACATCTCAAACTGGAATCAAATGGAAACTTGGTGAATCAGAAAATAAAATTGAACTAATTAAAACTGTTAATGTTAATATCTATGAATCTTTTCCAGTGTAGTACATACCTGCAAGCATCCCACAAGCTCCATTTATATCCTTTCCTGGAGATCTCCTGTTAAGAATTGGTACACCTGAAGGTTTGATCATAAATTTAAATTCATTGATTTCCTCTTCCGTAGGTCGTCTCCAACCCTGTAGCTCTGTATTAAGTGGGATTAGATTAATCTTACAGTTTACAGATCTGAGTATTTTTATTAATTTATGGGCATTGTCCCATCCCATATTTACACCGGGTATCATAACATATTCAAAGGTTATTCTTCTTCCCAAGGTTTTAGTAAAATTTCTAACAGAACGTAGGAGGATATCCAATGGATATTTTTCATCAATACCCATTATCAATTTTCGTTGAGAGGGGTTGGGATGATTTAAAGAAATTGCAAAATTAAATGGCTCTTTACTTTCAACAAATCTATCTATCCCCTTAACAATTCCTGCCGTGGAGATTGTAATTCTTTTTGCGCCCAAGTTAAATGTTTCGGGGTTATGAAAAAAATGGGCTGCTTGTATTACGCAATCATAGTTATGCATAGGTTCTCCCATACCCATAAAAACAATATTGGTGCATCTATCTCCAACCAATTTTTCTACTTGTAGGACTTGGTCTATGATTTGCCAGACTTTTAGGTTTCCTTTGAATTCTAAAAGACCAGTTGCACAAAAAGCACAGGATAGCGTACATCCTACTTGTGATGAAATACAAATTGTCTTACGTTCTTCATCTCCTGATGGGATCCAAACCGATTCGACAATTTTTTCATCTTCCACTAAAAAAGTCATTTTTTGGGTTCCATCACTAGAAACTAACTTTTTCTTTAAAGTTATGGATAAAATTTCAGCATTTTCTTTTAGTTTTTCTCGTAAAGATTTTGGGAGGGTTGTAAATTCATCAAAATCATTAAACCTATCTCTATAAAGACCATTGTAAATCTGTTTTGCTCTGTATGAATCTTCTCCGAGTTCTTTTATATATGATTCAAGGGCTGAAAGGCTTAATCCCTTCAGATTTTTTTTAAGGATCATCATAAATACCTAAAACCATTTTAGCATCTTCGCTAGCCATAATTCTAGGATCCCATTTTGGTGTCCAAACTATCTCAACATCAGCGTCTGTAATACCCTCTACCCTCATAGCATTGGAAAGTACCTGGCTTTTTAGCGATGGTCCTGCAGGACAGGCCATACTTGTAAAGGTCATCTTAACCTTTGCTTTATTTTCCTCATTTACTCTGACATCATAGATCAATCCTAAATCGACAATTAGTACACCAATTTCAGGATCTTCAATTTCTCTTAGGGAATCTAAAACTCTTACTTCAAGTTCACTTAAGGGTCTATCTTCCATTAACATATTTATAGTTCCCTTTCTTTTAATGCCTGTTCTAATGTATTCCAAGCTAGTACTGCACATTTTACTCTCACAGGGTATTTCTTTACACCAAGGAGTGATTCCAAATCAGCCTCATCCTCAGAAAAATTTTCATTAGAGTCTTCTAAAATTGCTTTTTTGAATTTTGCCATAATGGAAAGTGCATCTCCTTTGTTTTTCCCCTTAACTAGCTCAGTCATCATAGATCCACTAGATTGAGAAATGGAACATCCCTTCCCACTAAACATTATATTCTCAACAATATCTTCTTTCATTAGAAGATACAATTCCAACTCGTCACCACAGAGAGGATTTACACCTCTCTCATGAATGGAATATGGATTTAGCACTCCATAATTTCTTGGATTTTCGTAGTGATCCAAAATTACTTCTTTGTATAAATCATCTCTTAAGGACACGACCAAATATCTCCTTTACTTGCTTTATTCCATCTATAAGCCTATCTATATCTTCAGTAGTGTTGTACAGATAAAAACTAGCCCGACATGTTCCCGCAATTTTCATTTTTTTCATAAATGGCTGTGCACAATGGTGTCCCACACGAATAGCAATACCTTCTTCATCTAGGATGGATCCTACATCATGTGCATGAACACCATCTAAATTAAAAGAGATAACGCCTCCCCTCTTATCTAGATCATTAACACCATAAATTGTAATACCACTTAAATTATTCAACCTTTCTAGGGCATATTCATTCAGAATTTTTTCATGGTGATGTATTTCATCTAAACCAACCTTCTCTAAATATTCTATTGCTTCTTTGAATGCTATTACACCAGAAATATTTGGAGTACCTGCTTCTAGCCTTGCTGGTAGATCGGCATAAGTGGATCTTTCAAGTGATACATCATTGATCATATCACCTCCCCCCATCCAGGGAGGCATTCTCTCTAGAATTTCTTCTTTTCCATATAGAACTCCAACACCTGTTGGTCCCAACATTTTATGGGCTGAGAAAGCATAAAAATCAACATCAAGTTCTTGGACATTTGTTTTGATATGACATGCTCCCTGTGCTCCATCCAATAAAAATAGTGCACCAACAGAATGAGCTTTTTGGACAATATGCTTTATATCGTGAATAGTTCCGGTAGCATTTGACATTTGGGAAACAGCAACTATTTTAGTCCTGTAATCAATCAATGTGTCCAATGTGGAAAGATCAAGGGAAGAATCAGAGTTTATGGGAATGTACTTTATAACGGCACTTTTTTCTTCTGCAAGCATTTGCCATGGTACAATATTGGAGTGATGTTCTAATTCTGTAAGAACAATCACATCACCCCTTCCTATATTTTTTCTACCCCAAGTTTGTGTTACTAAGTTTATACTTTCCGTTGTATTTCGTGTGAATATAATTACCTTACCACATTTTGCTCCAATAAATTCTGCTACTTTTATTCTAGTTCTTTCATACAACTCGGTTGCTTTTTGTGATATGTAATAAACACCTCTGTGTATATTTGCATTTTGTTCTTTGTAGTATTTGTCAATGGCATCTATTACCTGGAAGGGTTTTTGAGAACTAGCGGCACTGTCCAAAAAAACCAAAGGTTTACCATTCATGGTTGTTTGTAGTATAGGAAAATCAGTTTTTAGTCTATAAGGGTCTAACATTAGAAATCCTCCATTTCCAATTCAATTTCATCTCCAACAATTCTAACAGGGAAAATTCGAATGGGCTCTGTAGCTGGCATACAAAGTGCATTCCCTGTTTTTAAATCAAACTTAGCTAAGTGTCTCGGGCATACAATACAATTGTTTTCTAATTTACCTTCTGAAATAGATTCACCATCGTGGCTGCATATATCTTCAAAAGCATATATCTCCGATCCAATTTTTGTTACACAAATTTCTAAATCTCTTGTACTTATTTTAAAAAATTCACTTTCAAGGATTGAATTTACTTTACCTACTTTTAGTTTCATGCTCATTCACCTAGTTTTCTGAGAAGTTTATCTTTTAGCTCATTTGAATTTTCTAGTGAGAACTCATCTATAATTTCGGTAATAAACCCCTCAACTATTAGATGCCGGGCATCACTTGGTGTAAATCCTCTAGAAAGTAAGTAAAAGAGTTGGTCCTCATTGATTTCACTCATTGTGGCCCCGTGGGAACATTTGACATCATCCGCAAAAACCTCTAGTTTTGGCATAGATTCTGCTCTGGCAGTTTTGTCTAAAATCAAATTATGATTTAGTTGGCTTGCTTCCACATGTTTTGATGTTTTTGGAATATTTAGATTCCCTGTAAATATATGGTGGCTCTTATCCTTCATCACTGTTTTAAATTTTATACTACTATTTGTATGACTATTATTATGGAATAGAGAATATTCAATGTCTTGGATTTCTCTTTTTGATGGTGATGCAACACCTAATAATTTTGCACTAGAACCGTTTTCTTGGAGATTGACATCGTAAAATGTTTTTCCCCTATATCCACCTAAATTAAAAAATCCAGATTTAAAAAAACTGTCCTTATTTTGTACTACAATGAACTTTCTAATATGAATGGTACTGGGAGTAAATTCTTCCATTTGTATCTCTTCAATATTAGATCCATCATTGATTATAGACACAAAAAGAGAATTAAATAAATTTAAAGTTTCTGTTAGTGGAGATATTGATTTATGAAGTATAATAGCTTTTGAATTTTTTCCTGTGAATAGGAAAAAAATTTGAAATCCAGCAAGCGAAAAGTCTCTAAATGAGGATTCTATGATAATTGGATCAGTAGAGTTAAATGAATCTGCTAGAGAAAGAAATTTAAAAGATTGGTTGTATGCTATGGAAACTAACTGGAAAAATTGATTTTCTTTAGAATCAATAATCCCCTGCAAACTACTCTGTACAATTTTTTTTTGTACTTCATTTATATCCTGGATGGAAACTAATTCAATAGACTTATCTGTATGGTGAAGTTTTACTTTTAGTGTATTTTCAGTCCCTAAATAGTTTTTAATAGAAAAATTACCAAATTTAGTTTTTCTCCAAGACTCCAAAGAAGAATCTGGAATAAATGTACTACTCAATTTATGAAATGCAGCAAGTCTCAGTTCAAAAAACCAATCTGGCTCATCTGAAACCTTAGAGATTGGAATAAGTTCTGGTAAGTTATTTAGGGATTTAGTCAAGGTTTAGACTCCACCCAATCATAACCCTTTTCCTCTAATTCTAAAGCTAGGGATTTATCTCCTGAGAGAACAATTTTCCCATCCATAAAGACATGAACTTTATCAGGAACCACATAATTCAACATTCTCTGGTAATGAGTTATGAGGAGAAATGATGATTCAGGAGAACGATTTGCATTGATTCCATCACAGACAATTTTCAAAGCATCGATATCCAAACCGGAGTCTGTCTCATCTAGGATGCTCAGTGCTGGCTTTAAGAGGGACAGTTGTAATATTTCATTTCTTTTTTTTTCACCACCGGAAAAACCATCATTAACATATCTTCCCATAAAAGACTCTTCAATTTTTAAAGTAGTGATTTCTTTTTTGAGAATCTGGCGAAATTCTTTGACAGGGATATCTCTCCCCTGCATTCCTTTGAGCATGGTTCTTAAGAAATTTGCAACCGTCACTCCAGGTATAGCCGTGGGGTATTGGAAACTTAAAAAAATACCCAACCTGGCCCTTTCATCGGGCTTCAAAGAAAGAATGGATTTTCCTTTGAATAAGATGTCTCCATTTGTAACACTATAATTGGGATGCCCGAGGATGATGTTCGAAAGAGTACTTTTTCCCGATCCATTTTTTCCCATGATGGCATGCACCTCTCCAGAAAAAATAGAAAGATTTACACCTTTTAAAATCTCTTTATCCCCAATTGAGGCTTTTAGATCTATTATTTTAAGAGTTTCCACTTCTGATTATTCCCCTTTAAGTAACTACCATTTTAAATAAAAGCAGGTCAAAATCAATTGATTTCTTTAAATATTATAATTATTCTAAATTAAGAGAAACAAATATTTTATTATTTTTTTCTCTACTTTGGATTTTTAAGGGGAGTATAGATTATAGAGTTGTGAAGGAAAACAATTGAACAATTCTAGCATTCTAAAGTTAGAGATTGAAAACAAGAATCTTTAAAATTAAATGATTTGATTTGTCAAAGTATTTAACGATTTTTAATCTTAATAAGGAACTGGTATGAGCCAAAATTTATTACTTAGTAAAATTGAAAATACTACTATGCAATGGACTTTTATTACAAATTTAAATTATATGCAAATCTCATCTTATTTGCAGGGTTTATTTTTAAAATTAGAGAAACCCTATTTATCAGAAACAGTTTTTATGATTTTAAAAGAACTTCTTATGAATGCAAATAGAGCAAATTCTAAAAAAATATTTTTAGAAACAAATTCTATTGATGCCTCCAATCCAACAGAGTATTCACGAGCTATTCAAATGTTTAAATCTGAAATTGTATCAAATTGGGAGTCATTGAAAGGGGGTATTTCTAATTCTAATTATAATGTACAGCTAAGTATCCAAGCAAAAGATAAAAGTATATCTTTTAGTGTTAGTAACAATGCCCCTCTCTTGCCTATAGAAAGAGAGAGAATAAGTATTAGAATACAAAAATCAGACTTATATAAGACCGTAATTGATGCCTATAAAGATATGGGTGATACTTCTGAGAGTGCTGGTCTTGGAATAGTCATGAGCATATTATTATTAAGAAATATAGGATTAGATAAAAATAATTTGTTTTTAGCAAGTGATGAAAAGTCAACTACTTTTGAACTTGAGATACCCTTGGAAATTGTTCCATTAGAAATTTCTTCTTTGATAAAAGATAAATTATTAGTTGAATTAAAAACACTTTCCTCTCTCTCAAATTCTACACAAAAGCTTATCAATCTTTGTTCCGATCCTGATCTAGATATGAAACAACTCATTGACACAATTGAAAAAAATCCTAGTGTTAGTGCTGAAATATTAAAACTTGCAAATTCAATGGGTTTTATTATGAAATCAAAGACTATGCCAATCTCACAAGCAGTTAAAATTATAGGAATCAAAGCTATACTTAGATTGTTGTACGCTATGGGATCTTTGAGTGTTTTGAGCAAATCCTATTCCAGAATGGAAGCTCAATGGGAGAACTCCAGAAGGACTAGTTTTTATGCAAGTATTCTACTTAAAGACTTTGGGTTGGGGAAATTAGGTGAGAGTGTCTTATCAGGAGCACTTCTTCACAATATAGGAAAAATAGTATTACTTTCAGCCGACAAAGAATTTTTTCCTGTAGTTCGCGAACTCACAAATAATCGAGCAACAGAAAATTCAAAAGTATTGGAAGAAGCTGCCATTGGTTTGAGTTATTCTAAATTAGGTGCAATGCTAGCAGAAAAATGGAATTTTCCTGAAGATCTAAAATGTATCATAGAGTATCACCAACAACCATATATGGCACCAGAAAAGTACCAAAAGATTACTGAGATTGTATATTTATCTTACAACTTGGCATCCAGAACCCAGGGCACCGTTCACTTCTTTTCATTAAATATGGAAGTATTAAATAAATATAAAATAATAACATCTGATGATTTTGAAAATTTATTTTTGAGACTAGAAGAGCTTTACAAAAAAGAAGGTAAAGATTGACCATGCTTATTGAAAAAAAATAAGGAGGTATTGTGCTAGAATTACCTGGATTTAAGGGATTACGAAAAATTTCATGGAAAAACATATCTTCCGGTATGATTGTAATTAGTGGAGTAAGGTTAAATAATACAATTCCTCCAGAATTATTTAATTATCCAATATTAAATGCAGGTATTATTTACGAGATAACTAAAAAATATCATTTTAAAGATGGAAAAGAGGTTGTGATCGCTGAGGTTGAAAAAGGAAATTCCCCTGAAAAGTTAGCAATCTCTTTGAGAACTGTTGAAAAAAGACTTCAAATAGTAAATGAATTTAGAAAGTATATACTCCAAAAAAAAAATTTACTCTCAGAAAAAATTGAATTTAAAGAAATCAAAGAAAATAGAATTATAAATTCTGATTATGTTGTAAGAACTGAAAGTATAACAAATCTTTTTAATTCATTTGAAGTTAAATTAAAAGGATTTAAAACCCCATCGATATTTAATAAATTATCTGAAGACATATTACTAATCGATATATTCAGTAAAAGTATTATAAAAAAATTTGATTTTCCAGATGACAGGCAAATTATAATTCACTTAGTCATAGATTATTCTAAAGATATGTATGAATCTAAGTATTTAAAAGAAACTATTATAGCCATAGAATCTTTCAAAAAGTTGGTTTTGGATTGTAATATCAATATGACTTTAAATTATTATGGATTTTCAGATGAATGTAATCCTTTAAAATATCCACTTTCAGAAAGGGATATGGAGCGAAAGGGAAGGAATTTTAGCTCTTTTCAAAAAAAAATACTCAGGTTTAAAAAACCCAATACCATAAATAAGGTTATTCTCATAAGCTGTGGACCCCCAGATGACTTTGTGGACGCCATTGAAACGGGAGGAAAATTAAAACGTGGGGGAATTGATTATTCACAAATTATGCTACAAAAGATTCCTTTAAAATCTACTATAGAAAAGTGGAAAGCAATTTGTATGACGTGTTCTGGAAATCAAATTGTTTTAAAAGAAGTAGAACTCTTAGAACTAGCACTATTGGAAATCTTTGATTTGTATATTGGTAATTTGACACTGGCAAATAAAATACTTGTAGAGCCAGTGTTTAAAGAATTTGTGAATCCCAAAGTAATCTCTAAAAATTCTAATGAGGAACAAAAGAAAAGAGTTATAAAAACTTTTGAATTTAAAAAATTATAAAGAATCCACACCTACAAATGATGTGGATTTGTACTATACTATAATTATATTTAGTTACTCTCTCTAGCTTCTACTTCTTTTTGGAGCTCATCTTCATCGGGACCATCTATAGGACCAATCCTTTTTTGGATTTTCTTGTACTGCGCAGAATCCTTACCATAGGCAATTTCGGAGTATAGAAGAAGCTCTTGGTTTTTCTTTCTTTTGAATTTTCTGGCTATGGAATCTTTTTTGTACTTTGCCGCTTGTCTTTCATTGAATTCATAACACACTGCTAATAGTTTGTGTGGTTCGGACTCTTTTTTATAACTATCTCCCAAGGATATATATTGTTCAATCATGTCCATTGCTTGGTTGTAGTTTTTCATTCTAAGTTGGTGCTTTATATATTCTCTATAAATAGATGCTTTGATATCAATATAAACTTGAGATGTGACAGCTTCAGGGTTTTCAATTTTATCTAGGGCAGTCATTCCCTTGACTAGCTCCATCACAGAATTTTTTCTTCCTTCTAGTGAGATTCTCTTCGATTCCCTATCTTGGTCGATTTCTCTAGTCTTTTTTTGCCAATCATATTTGTCCTGTGGCTTGGATTCTTTAGAAGCGGCTTCTCTCTTATCTTTAATAAGTTTCTCGGATGCTTTGTAGATGGCTAGAGAGGTATTGAAATGATTTTTTGCTTCCTCCATCCTGGCTATTGTGTTTTCTTCACTCAAATCATCTATGATTTTGATATCTTGGAAAGCTTCCACTTCATCTGCTTCTTTTCCCCAAGACCCATCAGGTTTCTTTTTTGGGTCAGATATAATAAGCTCAACCTTATCATCTGATTTTGTGTCACTAAAAATAGGACTCAGGAATATGTTTATTAATAGAAGCGAAATTACAATTAGTCTCATACAGTTACCTTTCGGATTTTATCATCTAATTGTAAAATAAAATAGAAGTATTGCAAGTAGAAATTAAATTTTTTAGTTCGAAAATTTTAGTTTCTAAGCTTGGTTAGCATATTCGGCATGTTCGCAATAGGGAAATTTAGAGCAGAGCCAATAAACTTTTTTTTCTCGGGATAATTTTTGTTTAAGATAACCCTCTTTGCAAAGTGGGCATTGTTTTTCTTCTGTTTTTTTAACTACTTTAGTTTTGAGAGAAATTTGGATTTTATCATAAATTTCGCGAAGAAAACCTATTCCATCCTTTTTACCCACACTGATTAGATCCAACTCCCTTTCCATTGTGGAAGAAAACTCATCCGATATGAGTTCAGAAAAACGGCCATTTATTTCTTGGTTTATGGTTTCCCCAAGGGGTGTGGGAAGCAATTCTCCCTTCTTTTGTAAAATATAGTTTCTTTTATAGAGTGTTTCCAGGGTGGAGGCAAAGGTGGAGGGTCTCCCAATTCCAGTTTTCTCCATTTTATCAATGATACCCGATTCTTTGTATCTAGAAGGTGGGGAACTTTCCCTGCAATGCAGTTTTACTTCTTTGCATTGAACCTCTGTTCCTATTTTCCAATTGGGAAATTGATCATTTTGAACTGAAATATTAGCAAAATCTTTAAAACCATTATGGATTGAGGCTTCAAGTCGAAACTCAAAATTATTTTTACCATCAGTTAGAATCCCCTGGAGTATTTTTTTTTCATGGGGAGCTAAAAAAGAAGTGAGATATCTATTTTTAATGAGGTCATACAATTTTCTTTCATCATTTGTTAGGTTAGATATTAGAGATTTATCATTTAATTCTGTAGGACGAATTGCTTCATGAGCATCTTGTTTTCCTGATTTTAATTTTGATCGAAAGAGTGGATTTATAGGAATTGGAATATTTTTAGATATATATTCCAGGGCTAAATTGATTGCGGATGGAATGACCCTAGTTGAATCAGTCCTGAGGTAGGTAATTAACCCTCTGGAAGAATTTGTTCCCTCAAAAAGATTTTGGGCTAGTTTCATGGTTTTTGTGGGTGAAAACTTGAGAGCCTGGTAGGCTGTTTTTTGCAAACTCGATGTGATAAAAGGTGGTGGTGGATAGTCCTTTTTTTTAAATTCTTTGATTTCTAAAACAGTAAATTTTGAATTGGGAACCTTCATCACAATGGATTCACCGGGGTTTAAATTTATAAATTCTTGTTTTGGTTGTACGTTAAGTAATTTTAATATATTTTTTATTCCATTACTTTTAAATTCTTTTTTATTATCATCATTTTTATATTTAGCATTTATAGAAAAAGAAGTAAGTTTATCTATAAAAGTACCTTCTATACTAAATAAACTTTCTTTTGTGAATTGGATAATTTCTTTTTCCCTTTCACAGATCCATCTGAGAACGGGAGATTGCACCCTTCCTGCTGAAAGATTTTTTCCAAATTTCCATAAAATTGGGCTAAAACTATAACCAGTGATACGATCTAAAATTCTTCTAGTTGTTTGGGAATCTACTAATTTTAAATCAATACTTCCCCCTTCTTTTATAGATTTAAGTACAGCATCAGAAGTAATTTCTTTTAGTCGAATTCTATAAAATTTTTTATTTTTTTGGTTAATGAGGTTGTGTATATGAAATGAAATTGCCTCACCCTCCCTATCCGGGTCAGTTGCAAGGTAGACAATTTCAATGTCTTTTAAATCTTTGATAATATCCTGAACAATTTTTTTTTTCCCTTTGAGAAACTCCCATTCAGGCTCAAAATTATTTAAGATATCAACACCCAGATGGGAAGATGGAAGGTCAACTAAATGTCCAAAACTTGCTATTACTTTATAGTCTTTTCCCAGGTACTTTGAAATTGTTTTTGCTTTTGAGGGAGATTCAACTATAAATAACTTTTTCATTATTCTATAAAACCGAACTCTTTTGCTTTTAATTCTGCATAACGATCTGTCATACCACTTATGTAATCGCTAATTGCCCTATGAATGCCTTCTTGTTCAGCCCTTTTTTTATAATTATCCGGAATATTTGAATTATTTTTTATTAAGTAATAAAATAAAAATTCTATAATTTTTTGTCCAAATCTTGATTTATTCACTACCTTTTCATGTTGGTATAAATTTTCTTTTAAATAATTTTTTAGTTGTATGACAAGGGGAGAAATTTCTTTTGAATAGCCAACAGGTCTTTCCCCCCTCTTCCATGCCTCACCTAAATTTTTACGATTCATTATATTTAAATGAAAAAGGGATCTTTCCGTTGTTTCAATTAGATCGGTGACCACTTCATTCATCATAGATCGAAGTGCTTTTCGAATGATTAGATCATCGTGCAAATGAGAAAATAATTCATATGACTCCAAATAGTGCTTACGCCAAAGCTCACAGTCTTTTAAATTTTCAGCATTGATTAGATTTCTTTCCAAACCGTCTTCTATATCGTGGTGGGTATAGGCTATTTCATCTGAAATATCCGAGACAAGTGCTTCGAGGCTAGGACCTTGTTCCTGTCGCATGATATAGAGGTCTGTCTTTTCGTAGTCTGAGCCATGCTTCAATAAGCCAATCAAGGTCATTCTACAGAGATTTAATCCTGGAAATTCGGGGTACCTGTTTTCAAGGCTACGTACAATTCTTAGGGATTGTTTGTTATGTTCAAATCCACCTGATTCTCTCATGAGATTTGATAGAATATCCTGACCGGCATGTCCAAAGGGGGTATGCCCGAGGTCATGGGCAAGGCTAATGACCTCTGCCAAATTTGAATTCAATCCTAGGGCAGTGGACACTGTTCTAGAAATCCCCGCAACTTCCAAAGTATGCGTGAGGCGTGTTCTAAAGTTATCGCCCTCTGAATTGATAAATACTTGGGTTTTGTACTCTAATCGCTTGAATGCCCTGCTGTGGAAGATTCTATCACGATCTCTGTGTAGGGGGAGTCTATACGGATGGGGGGGTTCCGGAAAAAATCGTTCTTCTGTTTCCGAATTTTTAACAGCAAACTCGGAGAGTTTTGAATCTTCTTCTGCATAAAGTAAGGTTAAATTTTTCATTGATTTATTACTTGTATTGGATACGTCCTAAAGTATTCTGGGGTCACTTACTAAAAAAAAGAAACTACTTATTTATATGGAACTATTAAATATTCTTGTGACACTCTTTACCAACCATGGATATGCTGCCGTGTTCAGTGTGCTTCTCCTCTGTGGATTTGGACTCCCAGTGCCCGAAGATGTTACATTGGTTGCGGGTGGTGTGATTTCGGGGATTGAAAACTCTCCCATGAGAATTCACATTATGTTTTTGGTGGGTATGGCTGGGGTCATGGTAGGTGACTCCATTATGTTTTTAGCGGGGTATTTTAAAGGCGAGCAAATCTTAAAGTCAAAACTGGTATCTAGAATTGTAACACAAGAAAGATATGAATCGGTCCAGGTTCAATTCGAAAAGTACGGAAAATGGGTAGTTTTTATGGCAAGATTTATGCCCGGGCTAAGGGCCGCTATATTTCTAACTGCTGGTATTTCGAAAAAAGTTAGCTTTGTACGATTTTTTTTAACGGATGGATTTGCTGCCATCATAAGTGTTCCTATTTGGGTATACCTTGGATTTTATTTTGCATCTAACTTTGAATTGTTATTGGAGTATCTTCACAGGGGGCAAATGATTGTGCTTTCCATCGTGGGGATAGGAATATTACTGGGATTTTTTCTTATTTACCGAAAACGAAAAACCGACTAAATGTATATATGGATAAACTGAATCAACCGGTTCTGATATTAAATACAACCTACGTTCCAATTTCTATCCGATCTGTAAAAGATGCCATTTGTATGGTCTTACTTGAAAAAGCCCAGGTAATTAGATCTTCTGTTGATGACTTCATTCGTTCCGAAAAACTAAGTATTCCAGTTCCACACATAATTCTTCTCTCCAATTACTACTCTGTACCAAAAAAATCTATAAGGCTAAACCGAAACAGTATTTTAGAGCGTGATAGTTATACATGTGTCTATTGTAGTAAAAAACCATCTCCATCTAAATTGACAATTGATCATATTATCCCAAGAAGTAGATGGACTGAAGTACAGGCTGATAAAAAACCCAAGGAATTTAATTCTTGGGAAAACTTAGTCACCGCATGCAAAGAATGTAATACTAAAAAAGGCAATAAACTTCTCTCAGAAATTAAGTGGAAATCACCTGATTCTTTTAAGTTAAAACCAAAAAATTCTATGATTATGAATGTAAACAATTCTTCCATAGAAAAATATGGATGGAGTGAATACCTCAACAAAGGAAAATAAAAATTTCTCCTTTTCTTTATAATTATGAAGTTTCATTTCTTATATTTAATGATGTTCCTGCGAAAAGTCAGTTTTTGTATTATTAATCCCAACAATCCCAGGCTTTTTTCCGCCTGCCGGCGAAAAAAGATAGTTATTGCAGTTGCGTCATATATTATTTTTATTACTTTCAACTGTACAAATTATAGTGTTACAAAAACTCTACCAAATCCTCCAGTTTTAATTTCACTTGCGAAATTAAATACGGGTGGACATCTTTTAGTTTATAGGGGTAATACATCAGATATATTTTTTGCAGGATATAAACTCTATACGGGTTCCTCCGCAACTGCGGCAAGAAATCCTTCTTCCCTTACGGCTGGCCTAGATTGTACAAATAGAGCTCTCTTACCAAATTTACCAATAGAGTACTCTATTGAAATTTTTACATCCGAAGGATTGAGTGGGGTTGTAGAGGGAGATAATGGAAACAGAGTCTGTAAATTTAAAACACTCTTAACATCAGGGGATTATATTTCTGTGAGAACACTTCTTCTGTCATTTCAAGTTGGTAGCCAGGGATTTCAGTTTTCTGCACCATCAAATGCTTTGGTTGTGCCTTGAGGTTGAAACTCCTACAAGTCTTGGAGCATTTATAAACCAATTTTTTTTATTTGATTCAAATATTTTTTCTAAAAATTCAAAAATTTGATCACTTTTTTATACATATACAGGTAGGAGGCAAAAAATGCCCGACTACCATGATGTATTTTGGAGATTGCTATTTCAGAGGATAGATCGTGCGATTGAATTCTTTCGATTTCTGTTAAAAGATAAATCTGAATTCTTGGTTCTTGAGAATTTAGTTTTCATCCAAGAAATCATTTACAGAAAAAAGAAATTACTGTATGACATCCTTATTGAAGTACCTATTCGGAATTCAAAAGAGAAACTGTACTTTCTTTTAGAACATAAGTCAAGAAGAGCGAATGACTTTGAAATTCAGATATTGAAATACAAGAGTGCGATTCACAATTGGCATAAAAAAGAATTTGGTAAAATGTCTTATATCATTCCCATCTTGTTTTACCAAGGGTTGGTAACTGGGATCCTGAACGGGAATTCGATGAAGTTAGAAAACTTAAGAATCCTATATCAAACGGAGCAAAAGAAGAAATTCTAATTTTTGATCTGAGAGAGATTGATCCAATGAGAGATTTCGAAAATCCCGAATTGAAAGCAGGAATTTTACTTTTGAAAATCATAAGAGACCCTAGGGAGGATTTTATAATTGGGTGGAATAAAATTCGAGAGATTTTAAATTCCTTGGAAGAGTCAAAAAAGATTGATTTAGAAGAAGATATGTTGGATTATATATCTAGATCCAGATTGGTGGTTCGAACTCTATGTTGATTTTTAGTCAAGTTTTTTTTAGTAACATAGGATTAATAGATAAGAAATTTTTAATATAAGGTTTCTTGGAAGTAATGAGTGCGACTAAAATCTTTATCAGCTTATTTGCTATATTATTTAATACCAACTTCTTTGACTTTCCCTCTGCAACTTTTCTGAAGAAGTACTTTTTCATATCTTCATCATACCTCCTTGAAGTCATAGAAGATAGATATAATAATTTTCGTAACACACTTGGCCCAACTCCTGAGGAGGAAGTTCTTCGTCTAACAGATTTACCACTCTCATAAGGTAAAGGAACTATCCCCAAATAGGAACATAGCTCCTTTGCATTTAGATGAGACTCAAATCCCTCTGTCACAACCATCATATGGACAGCCAGCATATTACCTACTCCAGGGACCGTTTTAAGATTTTCAATAATCTGTTTATATTCAGGTTCGGAGCTAATCAATGCTTCTATCTCTTTGTCAATATATTTCAATTTTGTAGTACATGATGTGATCATCTCTTCATAAAGATTAGTCGCTTTTTCAGATTGATGGAACTTTTTCTTAAGGGATTTGAGTGCATTATTCAAACTTATTTTTTGTTTAGTTATCTGCTCTCTCTGACTTAAAAATATGCGAATTTCCTCAAGAATTTCGGTTCTCGGACTCCAAAATGTCAACTCATCGATAAACCTGAGTGCATATTCTGCTATACGCTTGCTGTCTATCCTGTCAGTCTTTTTTGGAGAGATGTCAAACCCTCTTTTGATCTTATATGGGTTCTCAATAGATACTTTAAAATTTTTTCCGACTAAGAAGTATGCTAATGACTCTCCATAAACTCCTGTAGCTTCCATACAGACTATTGAATTTTTAGCGGTTATCTTATGACTTTGGAATTCTGCTAACAAACTCTGGAAGCCGTTAGCATTATTCGTGGAGTTTTTCAAAGGATTCCACTTTACCATCTTTTTTACTTAATGCAGAAACTGTAATGTACTCTGCTGAAATATCTACTCCAATAAAAAATTTAATGTTCTTCATCTCATTCTCCAATATATTTAATTGGTAAAACTGAAATCAGTGAATTAACTTTGTCCATTTTAATGAATTGCATTAAAGCAATCGTTAGCTCTATTTAGTCTTATCACATCCAAAAATGGGGCCTTGTTCGAAGCATAGTTTGTTAAACTTACAAGCTCAGTAGGCTTAATCCATTCCCGGTTCAGTCATCTTTTATATAGTAGTTTAAACTACCAAAAAAAGCTACCTATTTACTAATGGACAAAGCTCAGTGTGACACTTTTCGAAATCCAATATTCCAAAACCTTATCTGCCACCCCCTCTCTGTTGCATAGCCCTAACATGCAACTTGTGGTGAGTGTAAGTCGAATCATGGAGAGCGGGGTTAACGCAAAAACGTACTACAAATTCAAACCAATCGGGGGTGAGGTAAAATATTCCGTCCTAAGATACCCCATACTTCCCCTTCAATTCCAAAACCCTCTTGTCATAACCAATCCCCAGCACTAGAGCCTGTACGCTTTTTAGTGGACACAAATTAACTATCTAATTCCTCATATTCATAAGGACTTTTATAATCTAAATATGAATGAATTCTTTGTCGATTATAAAATAACTCTATATAGTCCGTATTTTACTCTTAGCGTCATGAATATCATTATATATATTCGATTCCATCTCTCTTTTAAGGATAGAAAAAAATGACTCAGCAACTGCATTATCCCAACAATTTCCTTTCCTACTATTACTTGAAATAATTATATTGTCGTACAAATATTTTCTAAACTCATTAGAACAATAATTTGTTCCTAAATCAGAATGTAATACTAATCCGCTTTTTGGATTTCTAAATTCAATCGCCTTACTTGTGGCTGATATTAATAGCCCTGTATCATTTCGTTCTGATATTTCTCAGCCTACGACCATTCTTGAAAATAAATTAAGTATCACAAAAAGATAAACATATTTTTTGTTTAGTGTCTCTATATATGTAACATCAGAAACCCATATCTTATTCTTCCTTTCAGGTGAAAAATTACGTCTTACTAGATCCCTTTTTATAACCCCATTATGATTGGAATCAGTTGTCATT
>Ga0209550_10002455_pt1 | contig 17769 bp, 16 predicted proteins | sample LauGreSuBDMM15SN_2_FD_187567 | JGI IMG/M metagenome (GOLD analysis project Ga0209550, IMG submission 187567) | Freshwater lake microbial communities from Lake Michigan, USA - Su13.BD.MM15.SN (SPAdes) (version 5) | ecosystem: Environmental > Aquatic > Freshwater > Lake | place: Lake Michigan...
ATTGGCCTGACCGGAGGGGATCGAACCCCCGACCCACAGCTTAGAAGGCTGTTGCTCTATCCAACTGAGCTACGGTCAGAATGCAAGAAAAAAGGCCCCAGCAGGGGCCTTTTTTTGTGTGGTCGGGGCGATAGGATTCGAACCTACGACCCTCTGGTCCCAAACCAGATGCGCTACCAGACTGCGCTACACCCCGATGACATCTATTCTACCCACACAAAGTGTCTGCTCTGGACCTCTCTTGAAATCTGCATTTTGTTGCATATCATGGTGAGCAATAATATGCATATATGCTTGATCGTCCCCCTGTTATCACCAGTCCTTTACTCGGCGTGGTCATTCCAAAGTTCTATAACGCCGCGCTTGACTTGCTCTCACGACATGCAACACGTTCTGAAAAAGCAGCCTATATAGACGCGACGACTGGCGAAACACTGAGCTATAGCCAGCTAGAAGACCAAGCCTACCGTTTTGCCCAAGGCCTGCTAGAGGCAGGTTTTCAACAAGAACAACGTGTCTTGCTGTGTATGCATGACAGCTTGCAGTGGCCGGTGGTATTTTTAGGCTGTATCTTGGCGGGGGTGGTACCGGTGGCAGCGAACACCTTGCTCACACCCAAAGACTACGAGTTCATGTTGCAAGACTCCAGAGCCCATGGTTTGTTGGTGTCAGAAGCCTTGTGGCCACAGTTTGCAGACATCATGCACAACGCCCCTGCGTGTAAGCAGGTGTTCATCGACTCTAACGCGTCGCATGAACATGCCAAAAGCATTACACATGTGATTCAAGCCTCTCAGCGTTTGCCTCACGCCGCAAACACCTTGGCCGATGACGTGTGTTTTTGGTTGTACTCCAGCGGATCGACCGGTTCGCCCAAAGGAACCTTGCATTTGCACAGCCACATCATTCAAACAGCGCATTTGTATGGACAAGGCGTACTTGGCTTGCAAGAAAACGATGTGGTGTTTTCTGCGGCCAAATTGTTCTTCGCCTACGGCTTAGGCAATGCACTCAGCTTTCCACTGGCGCAAGGTGCCACCACGGTGCTGCTGGGCAAACGCGCCACACCCGCAGACGTGTTTCATTTACTCAAGACGCATCAGCCCACAGTGTTTTATGGCGTTCCAACCCTGTTTGCCAGCCTGCTTGCTGATACCAATCGTCCTGCTGCGCAGGACTTGAATTTACGCGTCTGTACCAGCGCAGGAGAAGCCTTGCCCGCCGAGATTGGCAAGCGTTGGCAAGCCGAGTTTGGTGTTGACATTTTGGACGGCATTGGCTCGACCGAAATGCTTCATATCTTTTTATCCAATCGCCCTGGCCGTGTTCGCTATGGGACCACTGGTGAAGTGGTGCCTGGCTACGCCCTGCGCTTGGTCAATGACGAGGGAAGCCCCTGCGGGGTGGGTGAGTTGGGCGAGCTGCAAATTCAGGGCCCTACTTCCGCCATCATGTACTGGAACAACCGCGAAAAAACCAAGCACACCTTTGCGGGTGAATGGACGCGTAGCGGCGACAAATACAGCTGTGACGCAGACGGCTACTACACCTATGGCGGTCGCAGCGACGATATGTTGAAGGTAGGCGGTATCTACGTGTCGCCTTTTGAAGTTGAAGCCTCGCTGATGACGCACCCTGGGGTTTTGGAGGCGGCAGTCATAGGGGTTGACGACGAGCAGGGTTTGACCAAGCCCAAAGCTTTTGTGGTGAACAAGCCCGGGCATTCATTGACGGCTGATGAATTGAAGCAGCATGTCAAATCGCATCTTGCGCCCTACAAATACCCGCGCTGGGTGGAGTTTGTCGGCGAATTGCCCAAAACGGCCACAGGCAAAATCCAACGCTTTAAACTGCGTGCTATTTCAAAATAAAAACATCTCATCTGGAGAATTTCATGGCCAATCGCCGACAACTATTGACAAGCACTGCAGCCATTGTTGGAGCGACAAGTTCTGGACTTTGGATGCCAGCGCAAGCTCAAAACAGTAAATTGCGCATAGGCTTGATGCTGCCCTACACAGGCACCTTTACACAGCTAGGTGTGGCCATTGACAACGGCTTTCGCATGGCCTTGCAAGAAGCAGGCGGCAAAGTCGGTGGTCGTGAGGTGGAGTTTTTCAAGGTAGATGACGAGTCCGAGCCCTCCAAAGGGGTGGAAAACGCCAATAAACTGGTGCAACGTGACAAAGTAGATGTCTTGATTGGCACGGTGCATTCGGGTGTGCAAATGGGTATCCACAAAGTAGCGCGTGAAACCGGTGTGCTCAACATCATTCCAAACGCAGGTATGCATGCAGCCACCCGCGCCTTGTGTGCGCCCAATGTGTTTCGCACCTCCTTCACCAATGGCCAACCCACCCAAGCACTGGGCAAAGTCATGGTAGAAAAAGGACACAAAAAAGCAGTGTGGATCACATGGAAATACGCTGCTGGCGACGAAGCTGGAGAAAGTTTCAAAGAGGGCTACACAGCTGCTGGCGGCACCATCGTCAAAGAGCTGGGGCTGCCCTTTCCCAATGTGGAGTTCCAAGCTCTACTGACTGAAATCGCTTCCATCAAACCCGATGCCGTGGCGTGTTTCTTCTCAGGCGGGGGCGCCGCCAAGTTCATACGCGATTACGCTGCGGCAGGTTTGAAGGGCAAGATTCCCTTGTATGGCTCTGGCTTCCTCACTGAAGGCTTGCTAGACGACGAGTTGGCTCCATCTGCCCAAGGCATCATGACCACCTTGCATTACAGCGCTTCGCTGTCAAGCAAGCGTAACGATGCGTTTCGTTTGGCCTATGCCAAAACCTACAAAATGCAGCCCGATGTTTTTGCGGTTCAAGGTTATGACGCAGGTTTGTTGTTGTTGCAAGGTGCAGCGGCCGTCAATGGTGATCTGTCTAATAAAAAGGCTTTGTATGCCGCCATGGAAGGCGCAGTCATCGACAGCCCACGCGGCAAATGGACCATGAGCAAGGCCCACAATCCGGTGCAAGACATGTACTTGCGTGTGGTGCAAGGCAAAGAAAACAAGGTGTTGGGTGTGGCAGCCAAGGCCCTGTCCGATTCAGGTGCTGGCTGCAAGCTGGTCTGATGGATCTCGTTAATTTCTTCATTCAACTGCTCAACAGCGTTCAATACGGTCTGCTGCTGTTTTTGTTGGCAGCGGGTCTGACCTTGATTTTTGGCATCATGGGTGTGGTCAATTTGGCGCACGGCAGTTTTTACATGTTGGGCGCCTATCTGGCTTATGCATTGGCTGGCGCTTGGGACAACCTGGCCTTGGCCATTGCGGCGGGCACAGTGTTGAGTGTGGCTTTCGGTTGGTTGCTGGAAAAATTACTCTTTCGCCACTTCTACCACCGAAGCCACCTCGACCAAGTCTTGCTTACCTTTGGTCTCATCTATATTTTTGAAGAACTGCGGTCCATGTTGTGGGGAGACGATGTTCACAGTGTGGGCGTGCCTGCCGTATTAGATTGGTCTATACAACTGACGGACACCCTGTCATACCCCGCTTACCGCTTGTTCATGCTGGCGATTTGCACTGCCTTGGCTTTGGGCTTGTGGCTGCTCATCAGCAAAACCAAGCTGGGCATGAAAATCCGCGCAGGCGCCTTCAACAGTGACATGGCGCAAGCCTTGGGCATCAACATTGTTCGCTTGCACTCGCTGGTATTTGCCATGGGTGTGGCGCTGGCGGCCTTGGGCGGCATGCTGATTGCACCACTCTCCAGCGTCTACCCGCACATGGGCTCGCAAGTGCTGATCATGTGCTTCGTGGTGGTGGTCATTGGTGGCATTGGGTCGGTGCGGGGCGCACTTACCGCCGCCTTGTTGGTGGGTTTGGTAGACACCTTTGGTAAGGTGCTGTTACCGCAATTTGCCAGCATGTTGGTGTATGTGTTGATGGCCTTGGTGCTGCTCTACAAACCAGAAGGCTTGTTCAAACAATGAGTACGCCACAAGGACACTTAGAAACCCTGCCGCGCAGCGTACAGATTTTGTTGGGCTTGGGCTTGATCGCTTTGCTCGCCTTTCCATTTGCCGGACAAGACTTCTACACCCAGATGGTCACCCGCATGATGATCTTGGCCATCTTTGCCATGAGCTTAGATTTGCTGCAAGGCATCACCGGCTTGGTGTCCTTGGGTCATGCGGCTTATTTTGGGGTAGCTGGCTATGTCTTGGCTTTTTTGTCCCCCGCCGATGCAGGAGCCAGTTGGCTCACCAGTTTGCCTTTGGCTGTGTTGGCGTCTGCCTTGCTGGCTTTGACCATTGGGTTTTTTGTGGTCCGCACCCAAGGTATTTACTTCATCATGGTCACCATGGCATTTGCGCAAATGGTGTATTTCCTGTTTTTTGACAACAAGGCATTGGGTGGCTCTGACGGCCTGTACGTCAATGTGCGTCCTGCTGCTTTGGGCTTGGACTTTGAGAACAAGCTGGTGATGTATTTTTTCACCTTGGCATGCTTGGTGTTGACTTATGCGTTTCTGCGCCGCCTTTTGTGGAGCCCTTTCGGTAGAACGCTCAATGGCATTCGTTTGAACGAACACCGCACCCAAGCTTTGGGCTATGCCAGCTTCAGCTACAAGCTCACGGCTTTCACCTTGGCAGGTGCATTGGCAGGATTGGCTGGCTATTTGTGGGCTGCGCAGTCGGGCTATGTCAACCCCGAATTGATGGGCTTTCACATGAGCGCACACGCCATCATGATGGTGATTCTGGGTGGCATGGGCAATGTGGCAGGGGCCTTGATCGGTGCTTTTGGCTTTGAGTTGTTCCTGCACTTTTTCAAAGACCTGCCCAAAGTGGGCGAGTTCGATTTGGGCAAACACTGGCAGTTATGGATGGGCTCATTGATAGTGTTGGTGGTGGTCGTTGCACCCCAAGGCCTGATGGGCATGCTGCGCCCACGGAGTTCTCATAATGACTGAACCCATGCTTAAAGCCTCTTCTTTAACTAAACGCTTTGGTGGTTTGCTGGCGGTCAACGATGTGTCGCTGTCCTTGTACAAAGACCAGCTGCATGCGGTGATTGGACCCAATGGCGCGGGTAAAACCACCCTCACCCATTTGCTCAGCGGTGATATTCCTGCCAGCAGTGGCGAGTTGTGGCTCAAAGGCCAAGCGGTTACAGGTTGGCCGCACCACCGCCTATCGCTTCAAGGTTTAGGGCGCAGCTACCAAAAAACCAATGTGTTTTTGCCGCTTACCGTGTGGGAGAACCTGATGCTGGCCGCGCAAGCCAAAGACGCCTTGGCCCCCTTCAACCCCTTGTCTTGGTTTATTCGTGCCGACCGCAACCTCAGCGTGGTGGAACGTGCCGAACGCGCTTTACAGCTGTCTGGATTGGTTGCCTCCAAAAACAAAACCGCGGCCATTCTTAGTCACGGCATTCAACGGCAATTGGAAATTGCCATGGTCTTGGCCACCGCTCCCGATGTTCTGCTACTGGACGAACCCTTGGCAGGCATGGGGGCAGCCGAAGCCGAAACCATGGTGGCGTTGCTGCAATCATTGAAAAAAGACCACGCCATGCTGCTGGTCGAACATGACATGGACGCGGTGTTTGCCTTGGCAGATGTGCTCACCGTCATGGTCAACGGCACGGTGATTGCCAGCGGAACGCCAGAAGCGATTCGCAGCGACGCCAAAGTGCAAGCGGCTTACCTTGGCGAGACCACACCATGAGCAATATGCTTTTGGAAGTCCGCGGTCTCAACACCTATTACGGTGCCAGCCATGTATTGCGCGAACTGGATTTCAACATTGAGCGGGGACAAACCGTGGGCCTGATGGGTCGCAACGGCATGGGCAAGTCCACCCTCCTGAAAAGTATCACCGGCTTGGTCAAATCCCGTAGCGGCACTATTTTGTTTCAAGGCCAAGCCATCCAAGGCCAAACAGCCTATGCCATTGCCAATATGGGTATGGCCTATGTGCCCGAAGGTCGTGGCATTTTTGGCAACCTCAGTGTGCATGAAAATTTAGTGATGGCCGCACGAGCTGGTGTGCGTGGTCAACAAGACTGGACTTACCAACGTGTACTCGACACCTTTCCTCGTTTGCGCGAACGCTTGGGTCACGGTGGACAGCAACTCAGCGGTGGTGAGCAGCAAATGCTCAGCATTGGCAGGGCCTTGATGACAAACCCTGATTTACTGCTGCTGGACGAAGCCACCGAGGGTCTGGCACCGCTCATTGCGCTTGAAATTTGGCGCATATGCGCTTTGGTGGCCAAGTCGGGCATCAGCACAGTCATCGTCGACAAGAACTGGCAACACGTGACACAAATCACCCAGCACAACGTGATTCTGGTGAAAGGTGAAGTGGTGTTCCAAGGAACAAGTGACACTCTGCTGGCGCAACCAGATGTGCTGCACCTACACCTCGGAGTTTGAGCATGTCCCAGCGTAGCACCCAAGTCGCCATCATCGGCGCAGGACCTTCCGGATTATTGCTGGGTGCTTTGCTGCACAAAGCAGGCATTGACCACATCATCTTGGAACGTCAAAGTCCCAGCTATGTATTGAGCCGCATACGCGCTGGCATCTTGGAACAAGTGACGGTCGATTTGTTGCACGAAGCGGGTGTAGGCGCGGGTGTCTCAAGTCAGGGAACCATTCACCACAGCATCGAACTGGTGTTTAAAAACACTCGCCACCCCATTGAAGTCACCCAACTCACCGGTGGCAAAGTGGTGACCGCCTATGGTCAAACCGAGGTCACCAAAGACCTGATGGAACAGCGGAAACACTTTGGCTTAAGCACGGTTTACGAAGCCAGTGAGGTCAGTCTGCACGACTTTGACGGCAGTTCCCCTCAGGTGCACTATGTGAAAGACGGCGTGTCGCATGTCTTGAACTGTGAATTCATCGCCGGTTGTGATGGTTTCCATGGCGTAGCCAGAGCCAGTGTGCCTAAGAGCGCCATCACAGAGTATGAGAAGGTCTACCCTTTTGGTTGGTTGGGCGTGTTGGCCGATGTTCCGCCTGTGTCCACCCACGCTATTGTTTATGCCAACAGTGAGCATGGTTTTGCTTTGTGCTCTATGCGCAGCATGACACGCAGTCGCTACTATGTGCAATGCCCCTTAAGTGACAAGGTAGAGGACTGGAGCGACCAGCGCTTTTGGGACGAGATACGCAAACGCCTAGACCCCGAGATGGCAGAGCGTATGGTGACTGGCGCTTCGATTGAAAAAAGCATTGCACCCCTGCGCAGCTTTGTGGCTGAACCGATGCGCTTTGGACGCTTGTTCTTGGCTGGAGACGCGGCACACATCGTGCCACCCACCGGTGCCAAAGGTTTGAATTTGGCTGCCAGCGATGTGAAATACCTGAGCAGCGCTTTCATCGAGTATTTCAAGGAACACAGCAGCACGGGGATTGACCACTATTCGCAACTTGCTTTGGCTCGCATTTGGCGAGCCGAACGCTTTTCGTGGTGGCTCACCTCCTTGATGCACCGCTTTCCTGACAGCGCAGGCTTTGGCCAAAAAATGCAAGAAGCGGAGTTGGACTACTTGGTCAACAGCCAAGCTTTGTCTGCATCGCTGGCTGAAAACTATGTCGGTTTACCCTTGGATTTTGGACAATGAATTCATTCCCCTTTAAAGCCTCCAGCAACACCTTGAACGGTATTCGCATATTGAGCGTTGCGCTGAATCTGCCCGGCCCCGCAGCGCTTATGCGCTTGGCCGACATGGGCGCGAAATGCACCAAGCTCGAACCCCTGCCACCTGCTGGTTCTGCCAAAGGCACTACCACCGACCCCATGGGCCTGTACGCCCCCCATGCGTACGCGCAGTTGCACGGCGGTGTGAAAGTGCTGCAAGCCGATCTGAAAAGCGACAAGGGTCAAGCACAGTTACAAAAACTGTTAGCCCAGACCGATGTGCTGCTCACCTCGTTTCGGCCCTCGGCTCTCAATAAGCTGGGTCTGTCTTGGAACGATTTGCACGCAAAATTTCCGACCATGAACATGGTCAGCATTGTGGGATCGGCAGGGGCTGGCGCTGAAATCCCTGGTCATGACCTCACCTATTTAGCCGCCCATGGCTTGGTGACAGGCTTAGCCCTTCCCTCCACCTTGTTTGCCGACATGGCGGGTTCTTTGCAAGCCAGTGAAGCGGTTCTCAAGGTTTTATGGCAACGCGCCAAGCCAGGACGGACTCACGGCAAAGGCGTTTTGCATGAAGTGGCGCTGGAAGACGCAGCAGCGTATTTGGCGCTGCCGCGTCAATGGAAATTGACCGAGCCCAAGGGCTCTGTTGGTGGAGCCCATGCGGGTTATGCGGTCTACGCTTGCAAAAATGGCAGAGTCGCAGTGGCGGCCTTGGAGCCGCATTTTGCTGCTCGATTGGCGCAGGTTGCCGGTTTGCCTTCTGCCAAAGCGGGGCAAAACGTCATGTTGTTAGCCAAAACCAAAACCCATTTGACTGCATTTTTCGCTAGCTTGACTCGCAAGCAGGTTGATGCGATGGCATTGGCAAACGACTTGCCACTGCACACCATGGCTTAACTATTTGGTTTTGCGCGGCGGCAAACCAGTGTGCTGCGTCAGTATCTTGCCGGGTGAGGCTTTCACCCGTCCCTGCGTAACAGGTGAAGTTTTGGCAGCCGCTGAAGTGCTGTTTTTGCGACGGCTGCTGGTGTAGCCCTCGGTATTCAAAGGCTGAAAACGCGGAATCAAATGTTGCTTGCCGTTGCCAATCAGATCGGCGCGGCCCATGGCTTTCAATGCCTCGCGCAGCAAGGGCCAGTTATTGGCGTCGTGGTAGCGTAAAAACGCTTTGTGCAAACGACGGCGCTTGTCGCCACGCACAATGTCGACCGCTTCACTTTCACGCCCTACCCGCCGTAAGGGGTTTTTGCCCGAGTGGTACATGGCCGTGGCCGTGGCCATGGGGCTGGGATAAAAGGTTTGCACTTGGTCGGCGCGAAAACCGTTCTTCTTCAACCACACAGCCAAATGCATCATGTCCTCGTCGCGTGTGCCTGGGTGCGCCGCGATGAAATAGGGAATGAGGTATTGCTTTTTACCCGCCTCGGCACTGTACTTATCAAACATTTGCTTGAAGCGGTCATAGGAGCCAATGCCTGGCTTCATCATCATCGAGAGCGGGCTGCCCTCGGTGTGCTCAGGCGCAATTTTCAAGTAGCCACCCACATGGTAGGTCACCAACTCTTTCACATACTCGGGGCTTTCCACCGCCAAGTCGTAACGCAGGCCCGAGCCGATGAGGATTTTTTTCACACCGCGCAAAGCACGTGCTTTGCGGTAGAGCTGAATCAAGGGCGCGTGGCTGGTATTTAAATTCGGGCAAATGCCAGGGTAGACGCAACTGGGTTTGCGACAAGCGGCTTCGATCTCGGGCGTTTTGCAACCGATACGGTACATATTGGCAGTCGGGCCACCGAGGTCGCTGACCACGCCGGTGAAGCCTGGCACCTTGTCGCGGATGTCTTCAATTTCGCGCAGGATGGACTCTTCGCTGCGGCTTTGAATGATGCGGCCTTCATGCTCGGTGATCGAACAAAAAGTGCAACCACCAAAACAACCACGCATGATGTTGACGCTGAAGCGAATCATTTCCCATGCGGGAATCTTGGTTTCGCCATCGTGACCACCTTTGGCGTCCGCGTAAGAAGGGTGCGGGCTGCGGGCATAGGGCAGATCGAACACATGGTCCATCTCAGCAGTGGTCAAGGGTATGGGCGGAGGGTTGATCCACACGTCTCGCGCGGTACGTCCTTCACCGTGCGCTTGCACCAATGCTCGGGCGTTGCCGGGGTTGGTTTCCAAGTGAAGCACACGGTTGGCATGGGCATACAACACAGGATCGCTTTTGACCTGCTCGTAGCTGGGTAAACGAATGACGCTTTTATTGCGCGGTGGGACTTTGATTTTGCTGGCAATAGCGTCATTGCGAACGAAGTGAAGCAATCTTTCCTGTGGCTGCTTCGTCACTTCGCTCTTCGCCGTGACCCCATTGGAAGTACCAGCATCCAACTCATCTTGCCGCGCACAAGTCTCGCCCTGCGCCAAGGCCTGCTCGCTGACCATCAAATACGGGTTGACGTGCGATTCCACACGGCCAGGCATGTCGACCTCGGTGGAGTCAATTTCAAACCAACCCTCAGGGGTGTTGCGCACCATGAAGGCCGTGCCACGCACGTCGGTGATGTCGGTGATGGCCTCTTTGGCGGCCAAGCGATGAGCCACTTCTACCAAGGCGCGTTCGGCGTTGCCAAACAGCAGCAAGTCGGCTTTGGCATCAATCAAGATGGCGCGACGCACCTTGTCTTGCCAATAATCGTAGTGGGCAATGCGACGCAAGGAGGCTTCGATGCCACCAATAATGATGGGTACTTCGGGGTAGGCCTCACGGCAGCGCTGGCTGTACACCAACACACTGCGGTCGGGTCGCTTGCCGCCCACGCCACCCGGCGTGTAAGCGTCATCGCTGCGGATTTTGCGGTCTGCGGTGTAGCGGTTGATCATGGAGTCCATGTTTCCCGCGGTCACGCCATAAAACAAATTGGGTTTGCCAAGCGCTTGAAACGGCTCCGCGCTGTGCCATTCAGGTTGGGCAATGATGCCCACCCTGAATCCTTGCGCTTCCAACATGCGACCAATCACGGCCATACCAAAACTGGGGTGGTCGACATAGGCGTCGCCGGAGACCAAAATGATGTCGCAACTGTCCCAGCCCAGCTGCGTCATCTCGGCGCGGCTCATGGGTAAAAACGGTGCCGTGCCAAACCTGGCCGCCCAGTATTTGCGGTAACTGGTCAGGGGCTTGGCAATGCGCTGGAAAAAGGAGACATCAACGGGAGCGTTCATTAGCCCGTTATTCTAGTTGGCATACGGGATTTCCCTTTAACATAAGCGCAATCTCCTTTGAAAGATCACTTATTTCTACCGCCCCCCGCTCCCGCACTGATTTGTTTTTGTCCTTCACTTGGCTGGGACTGCAAGGCTTTGGCGGTGTGTTGGCCGTGGTGCAACGCGAAATGGTTGACCGCAAACAGTGGATGACGCTGTCCGAATTCGCCGAGGAATGGGCGCTGGCACAAACCATCCCGGGGCCGAATGTGGTGAATCTCTCCGTGATGTTCGGCGGTAAACACTTTGGTCCGACGGGCGCTTTGGCGGCAATGAGCGGGTTGCTGTTGCTACCTGGCCTGTTGATGGTCTCGATCGTGTTCGCGTTTCAAGCCTTTGCGCACCTGCCTGTCGTCGCATCTGCATTGCATGGCATGGGCGTGGCCGCTGCAGGCATGGTGATGGCAGCCGGTTGGCGCTTTTGGCCTACCCTCAAACAACACCCCTTGGGCTGGCCGCTGGCTTTGCTCTTGATGGTTGTTAGTTTTGGATTGGCAGCCGTGGTTCACTGGCCATTGGCGAAGGTGATTGGCTTGGTAGGTTTGGTCTCCTGCGGACTCACGTGGTGGCGCTTACAAGCAAAGGCGCAATCATGACTTGGCAACTGTGGCTAGAGTTGCATTTGCATTTCTGTATGTTGTCACTGCTGGCGGTAGGAGGCGCATTGGCCATCGTCCCCGAAATGCACCGCTACTTGGTCAACGAATTACAACTGCTAACTGAAACCGCTTTCAGCCAATCGGTGACGCTCTCGCAAATCGCACCTGGCCCCAACATCTTGCTGGTAGCTGTGATGGGGTGGAACATTGGCTTGCAAGCGGCTGGTGGTTTTGAAGCAGGTAGTGTGGCCATGGTCACGGGTTTGCTCATGGCTTTGAGTTTGCTGATAGCTGCGGTTCTGCCCTCATCGCTGCTGAGTTACTTCATGGTGAAGTGGTTGCAATTGCATCAACATGCCTTGGGGGTTCGTGCTTTTAGAGCAGGCATGGTGCCGCTGGTGATGGGTTTGATGTTGTCTGCGGGATGGTTGCTGCAAACCGCCAGTAACCCCCAGATGGATTGGCGTTTGCTGCTGATATGCGCAGCCAGTATGTTGATTGTGTTGTTCACCCGCGTTCACCTGTTGTGGCTGATGTTGGGTGGTGCTGTGCTGGGTGCGACTTTGGGCTTGTGAGATGAGCACGGTACAAATTCGCCATCTCAAGGCTTCAGATGAAAAAATCTTCATGGCGCATATACGTCGCAGCCGTGAGCTGCATCGCTCATGGGTGCAGGTGCCTACCAGCGGTAAAGCGTTTCAGCGCTATGTGCAAGAGATGAACACCACAGATGACCAAGCCTATGTAGCGATTCGCACCGACACCCATGAAATGGTTGGTGTGGTCGAACTGCAAGATATTTTCCGAGGCGATTTTCAAAACGCCTACCTCGTCTATTACGGTTTTGCGGGACAACTGCAGCAAGGCTTTATGCGAAACGCTGTTGAGCAAGTCATTGCCAAGGCGTTTGGCGCTATGAAGCTGCATCGCTTAGAAGCCAATCTCCAACCCAATAACTTGGCGTCGATTGCTTTGTTGAAAGCCTGCGGTTTTGAAAAAGAAGGTTTGAGCCCTAAGTTTTTAAGAAAGAACGGCGAATGGCGGGACCATGAGCGCTGGGCTTTGCTTAACGACCGATACGCTGCCTGACGGTTTCATACAAACAAATACCGCTGGCCACCGACACGTTCAAGCTCTCGACCCCACCCGCCATGGGGATGGACACGAGTTGATCACATGTCTTACGGGTCAACTGACGCAAACCGTCGCCCTCTGCGCCCAAGACCCAAGCGGTAGAAACTTTCAAGTCGACGTCATACAAAGTTTGCGGCGCATCGTCGCTGGTACCGGTGATCCAAATATTGCGCTCTTTCAACTCATTGAGGGTGCGGGCCAAATTGGTCACCATGAAATACGGCACAGTTTCAGCCGCACCACTTGCCACCTTGGCCACGGTGGCATTGATGCCTACCGCATGGTCTTTGGGGGCAATCACCGCGTGTACACCAGCACCATCAGCAACGCGCAAGCAGGCACCTAAGTTGTGCGGGTCGGTGATGCCATCGAGTACCAACAGCAATGCAGGTACATCCGAGGGCAAGGCCTCCAAACAAGCATCCAAAGACTTCGCAATGTCGATGGCATGTACACGGGCGACCACCCCTTGGTGGCCATGACTGCCAGCCAACTGCGCCAAACGTGGGCCATCTGATTCCACCAATTTCACCTTGGCTTCTTTGGCTCGCTCTTGAAACTGGCGCATACGGGCGTCGCGGCGGGTCGGGTCTATGAAGACCTCAATCACCGAAGCAGGCGCGGTTTTCAGGCGCACACCCACGGCGTGAAATCCAAACAATACCTTGATGGGCGTAGCCATGTGGTCTCCTAATTTAAGTTCAAGCCACAGGCGCTTGCAAGTCCTGCAAAGGATGTGCAGCAACAGGCCAAGGGCTGGTGAAAAACGGCATCACCATGTCGGTGGTGACTTCATCGATGTGACATGGCGACCAACGCGGCGCGTGGTCTTTGTCTACGGCCAAGGCACGAATACCCTCCACCGTGTCGCTTTGCGCAGGCGTGCGATCTAAATGTTGGGGGTGGAAACTGTGGCGCACCATGTCCCGTTCCATGCGCAGTTCGTCACTTAAGTGCATGTGGCGAGCGCGGCGTATTTGCTCCAGCGTCACAGCCAACATCAAGGGTGAACGCTTGTGCAAAGCTTCCAAAGCATGCTGGTTGTTCGATGCTTTCAATGTGCTGGCGATGCTTTGCAAATCCGGCGCTCTGAACGCTTGGTTCAAGCTGTCGGTCCACCATGCAGGTGTGTCTTGTTGGGTTGCAGTTTGAAACGATCTTGTAAAGATTTCTAAAGCATCAGGTTGCGACCAATGGTGTGCGGGCAACTGAGTCCACATCGAACTCAATGAAGCACTGTCCACCAAGACATCAGCCAAGCCTGCGAACACCGCTTCAGCGCCATTCAGCATGTGTCCCGTCAGACCCAAATATTCACCCAATGCACCTTGGCATCGACTCAAAAAATAGCCACCCCCCACATCAGGAAACAGTCCAATCAGGGTCTCAGGCATGGCCATCTTGGTGCGCTCTGTGGCAATGCGCAACTTGGCACCTTGTGCCAAACCCATGCCGCCGCCCATCACAACACCGTCCATGAACACCATGCAAGGCTTGGGGTAATGGTGAATCAGGTGATTAAGCCGGTATTCCTCAGTGAAAAAATCTTCTAACCGAGGATCACCTGCCAATGCGGCTTGGTGAAAAAAGCGTATGTCGCCTCCCGCGCAAAAAGCACCAAACGCGCCCTCTTTACCCATGCCACGCATGGCCACAGCCTGTACACGCAGGTCGTGTTGCCATGCAGACAAAACACGTGTAATGCTGCGCACCATGTCCAAGGACAAGGCATTCAAAGACTTGGCACGGTTCAAGGTGATCAAACCCAACTGTCCTTGCACCTCGGCCAATACATCGCCGTGCGTCAAAACCACCAACTCATTCATTTGAAACTCTCCAAGAAGCGACTTCATTCAAGGCCAACGCACCCAAGACCAAAGAACCCCCTGTGATGACAGCAAAGGACGGCGCTTCGTCAGCACCTAACCATGCCCATGCAATACCAAACAGGACCTCCAGCAAAGCCAGCAGGGCGACTTCATGCGATTTCAACACTTGTGCCGCCCATACGGCCAGTAAACAGGGCAAGGCCAATTGGAACAAGCCCAAGCCTGCCAGCCAAGCCAAATCGCTTGGGCTGGCCACGCCTGGCAGCGCCAAAGGTGCGGTGTAGATGCAAGACAACATAGCGCCCATCCAAACTGCTGGCATGAAGTCAGTGGGTTGCTCTGCAGCTTGTAGATGGTGCGTCACATTCCACTGAACTGCACCCGCAAAGGGCACAGCCAAAGCCACCCATATGCCTTGGAGATGCTGTCCTGCATCGACCTGAACTTGCGAGACAAACATGAAAGCCATACCAAGAGCAGCTACCACGATGGCCAGCCATGCATGCAGCGCCAAACGCCTGCCACCCACAAAGCGAGACAACAATGCGGTGAAGACAGGCCCCATGGCCATGGTGATGAGCACATTGGCGACAGTGGTCATGGTCAAGGCCAACATGAAAGCGGTGAACATCACCGACCAACACACACCAGAAAGCCAAAATGTTTTGTCGCGCCAAGGCAGGTTCATCAGCTGCCGCCCTTTCAGCAAAGGCAGCAAAATGCTGAGCGAGGCCAAGGTGAAAAAGCTTCGCCAAAAAGTAACTTCAAAGCCTTGCGCGTGTGTCATTTGACGAGACACCACGCCTGCCGTAGACCACAGCAAGGTGGCCAACACCATCACCCCAAGGGCTTGTGTGTGGCTCAGCTTGAAGGTCATGGAAGCTGAATCAGGAATCTCGGCTGGCACGTTTGCGTTCATGCTCTTTCAAGAAACGCTTGCGCAAGCGAACACTCTTGGGCGTGATTTCAACCAACTCGTCGTCATCAATGAACTCGACGCCATATTCCAAAGTTAGCTGAATGGGTGGCGTGATTTTGATGGCATCTTCTTTGCCGCTGACACGGAAATTGGTCAGTTGCTTGGTACGGGTAGCGTTCACCACCAAATCGTTGTCACGGCTGTGGATGCCCACAATCATGCCTTCGTACACAGGGTCATTGGGCTTGACAAACATGCGACCGCGGTCGTCAAGCTTACCCAAGGCGTAGGTGAAAATTTCACCGTCGTCCATGGAGATCAGCACGCCGTTTTTACGGCCTCCAATGTCGCCTTTGTGCGGCTCGTAACCATCAAAGATATTGGAAATCAGGCCAGAGCCTCGGGTTAAATTCAAAAATTCGTTGGTAAAACCAATCAAGCCGCGAGCAGGAATACGGTATTCCAAACGCACACGACCACGGCCATCAGGGTCCATGTTCACCAATTCGCCTTTGCGCTCTCCCAAGGCCTGCATGACGCCACCTTGGTGACCTTCTTCAATGTCAGCTGTGACCATCTCGATAGGCTCATGACGAACGCCGTCCACATCGCGGTAGACCACGCGGGGTTTTGACACAGCCAGTTCATAGCCTTCACGACGCATGTTTTCCAACAAAATCGTCAAGTGCAATTCGCCGCGACCAGCCACTTCAAAAATACCGTCTTCATCGGTTTCTTTAACGCGCAATGCCACGTTGTGCTGCAACTCTTTTTGCAACCGGTCCCAAATTTGACGGCTGGTCACGTACTTTCCTTCACGGCCCGCCAAGGGTGAAGTGTTAACGCAAAAATTCATGGTCAAGGTAGGCTCGTCAATTTTGAGCATGGGCAAGGGACTGGGGTTCAACGGGTCAGTGATGGTCACGCCAATGCCGATTTCAGTAAGACCGTTGATCAATACGATGTCGCCAGGACCCGCTTCGGTGGCTTGAATGCGCTCCAAGCCTTGGAACTTCAACACTTGGTTCACGCGGCCTTTGACAGGTGTGCCCTCCTCGCCCTCCATCACTACCACGTCCATGCCAGGCCTCAATGTGCCAGCACTGATACGACCTACACCAATGCGACCCACAAAGGTAGAAAAATCCAAAGCAGAGATTTGCAATTGCAAAGGAGCTGAGGGGTCACCTTGCTGAGGCCGCACATGCTTCAAGACAGTGTCAAACAAGGCCGACATATCAGGGCCCCATTGCGCACCTGCCTCGCCTTCCACCAACGATGACCAACCGTTGATACCAGAGGCATAGACCACGGGAAAATCCAATTGCTCGTCGTTCGCACCCAGCTTGTCAAACAACTCAAAAGCCGCGTTGATCACTGCGTCGGGGCGTGAGCCAGGCTTGTCCACTTTGTTAACCACCACAATCGGCTTCAAACCTAAGGCCAAGGCTTTCTTGGTAACAAATCGGGTTTGCGGCATGGGGCCTTCTTGTGCATCAATCAACAACACCACACCGTCAACCATAGACAAAGCACGCTCTACTTCGCCGCCAAAGTCCGCGTGTCCAGGGGTGTCGACGATGTTGATGTGGGTTCCTTGCCAGCTGACAGCGCAGTTTTTGGCCAAGATGGTGATGCCGCGTTCGCGTTCAATCGCGTTGTTGTCCATCACAGTGTCGACCACTTTTTCGTGCTCGGCAAAGGTGCCAGACTGACGCAACAACTGATCGACCATGGTGGTTTTGCCATGGTCAACGTGGGCAATGATGGCGATGTTTCGAATTTCTAATGTCATGCTGCACTCTCAAGTAAGGATTGGATTTCTTGGGGATTCAATAAGCGCTCGGGAATCAGTTCCCCCGCGCGAACATGGGCTGTGCCAAGCAAGGCGTGCGGCTCGGCACCATACACGGCCACTTGATCGTGATCGGGCCAACCGCCACGACGGCGCAGGCCACTGAGGAAACGTCCAGCATCTTCAGGCTGTAATGTGATCGGGTGATGACTGTCTAGCAAAACATCCACTGGTCGCAATGGGCTGTACCGTTGGGTTTCAGGCAAGGCTTCCAAGGCTTCGAGGGTGAAGCACTCGTCGATGCCAAAACATCCGCTTTTGACTCTTCGCAAAGCGCTGAGAAAAGCGCCGCAACCCAAGGCGTTACCAATGTCTTCGCCCAAGGTACGGATGTACGTTCCCTTAGAGCAATGTGCTTTTAGCCAAACGCTGCGTACCCCGTTGTCAGTGGGTAATTCTTTGAGTTCAAGAGAGTGGATAAACACACTGCGTGGCGCACGTTCGACTTCAATGCCCTCTCGTGCATATTCATACAAAGCCTTACCATCCTTTTTCAAAGCGCTGTGCATAGGGGGCACTTGTTGCAAAGGTCCGGTGAACAAGGCTTGCACT
>Ga0209550_10002459_pt1 | contig 17756 bp, 18 predicted proteins | sample LauGreSuBDMM15SN_2_FD_187567 | JGI IMG/M metagenome (GOLD analysis project Ga0209550, IMG submission 187567) | Freshwater lake microbial communities from Lake Michigan, USA - Su13.BD.MM15.SN (SPAdes) (version 5) | ecosystem: Environmental > Aquatic > Freshwater > Lake | place: Lake Michigan...
GGAAGACAATAAAAAAAAAGAATTAGAATACATACATAATTATTGGAAATCATTTGAAGTAAAATAAAGTAGGCGTTTGAAATGTAAAAAGGTGTAAAACATTATTGGATAAACCAGTTAACTATAGTTATTTATTATTACTAAAAAACGCACCGCAATCTTCAGAAAAATCAACAGTGTTAAGAGGGTTTACATTATTCGACCCAGATATAGATACTACAACATTACATAAAGTCATTGACCCGGTATCATTAGATGATTACAAAAGAGAGTATATAGCAGGAATATTGGCAAATCCCGCGTCTAATACGATTATTGATAAAGATGATTATTATAATCAAGAAGACCCTGTTTTCGCTAATGATTTCAAGATACTACATAAACTATATCCGAAAGAATCGCATCATCCCGGAGAATCTACCAAAATAGAAGAAGAATTACCATTACATGAATTAATTGAACAAAAGAAATCATTACAACTTGGGGTGGTGGGGGGGCGAAAACTCAGAAAATCAAGAAAACTCCGAAAAACCAAAAGAAAACATCGCAAAAGCAAGAAATCAAGAAAACATCACAAACGAAGATAAATCTGAATACGGATATAAATAACACGAAAATATATTATTTATTTATATAATATATTTAATATATATATATATGGAATCACCTATTAATAATGTCTCTACGTTACATCCTTCTGTATATTTGAATGACCTTAATATAAAATATTTAACAGTAAAACCAAGACATGATACTACTTTCGATGGTATTATATTACAACAAGATAGCATATATAAATTAGAGTTATCCGAAACCCATGGATATTCTGGTCAGAGTCATAGTGGTGAGCAACCTAATCACTCTAGGAGATGTGAATTACAAATTAATGGAAACACATATGACAAAGCATTTAATACAGACGGGCTATTGTTTTCTGCTACATTTAACATAATTTCAGCGGAAAACCAGAATGGGGGGGGGGCGAAAACGCCGAAAAACCAAAAGAAAACATCGCAAAAGCAAGAAATCAAGAAAACATCACAAACGAAGATAAATATGAATACGTATATAAATAATATATTTTAGGATTATTTATATTGGATATTTAGAAATATTTCTGGGGTAATATATAGAATAGATATGAGTAGCAAATCAGAAAGGGTTATTACAGATGGTATTGACCCAACATCATCACAATCAGTGCAAGATTCATCTACTCAAATACCAGAAGTACCAGTTGAAGGTTTAGCTACTGATTATATAGAGTATTATAATAACAATAAACAATATATCAATAGCGAAAATTTTAAAACCGCATTAAAAACAATAATTGAAAAACTTAATGGTGCTTATATTACCTATAACGATATACCCATTACAGTATATTTTTCAATTCCAAATTCATTATTTTCAAAACTCAACAAACAAGCATCGTATTACTTGAAATTGCGTGTTTTACAATTTTCACCTACAGAAATAGATACATACATAGATGTAAATGGAAACGAAAACATTCAAAGAATTATTGCGCTTTTCAGTGCGGAAGAAATTAAATATATGACCCTAGAAAATATTCTATATATGCCTACACCAGTGTTCGAGTGTTTTACAGATGCACAAAAGGACGGGTTGAAAACTGTTATTGAAAATGCCAACCAACATTATGTAGCCTCGTTAGATAAAAATAAAGTAAATACCAATATTATAACAACACTTGATGATGCTGGCGTTTTTACACTTCAATATAACCGTAGTAGAGGTTGTATAAGTGGTGGTAGAAAACCCAAAAACCAAAAAATCAAGAAAACATCGCAAAACCAAGAAATCAAGAAAACATCACAAAACCAAGAAATCAAGAAAACATCACAAACCCAAGAAATAAGGATATCATACACAACACGCATACCCCCAGATACGCCTAACCTCTATTTCCACACCCCCGCAATCGGAGATTTTCGACAACCCTTTGTAATATTCCATGAGAACAACCCAACTCCCTAAATGTAGTCGCCAACAATATATCCCCCGGTTTTCCATGCAATGCACATAATATTTCGATAAGAGATTCTTCGGTTTCGTGGACATTATCCGGAGATTGTTTATCATCGCAGGATAATAGCGGTTTTAGGATAACGTCGAAGCTCGGAACAAGCGGAAGTATTCGACTATTATCTCCAGATATCGCCCCCGGCACCGGGACCGGGACCGGAGGTCCCGCCATCTTCAATTCCCGACGTTTTTGCACATCTGTCTCATAAAACCCGTTCTCCACTTTCATTTTCGCGAAATATTTGTCGGTTATATGCAATATATTCCATCGAATCAAATCGTGAAAAGGTCGGTCGTCGGAAATAGCCTTCGTTTTATCACTATTCAAATACACATCGCTATTGCGGTCATATACTATTGCTCCACGAAACGCTGCATATCGCGTTCGATGGCTATTCCATTTCGACCATTTTAGCCGTATTTTATCGTGATTTGTTTTGCAAATAAACCCGCCTTCCACTGTGCGATATGTATCGAATCCCATTCGACTATTGATATTGCACTCATCGGTAGAACAATATATGATTATTTTGGAACGGAAAATATAGTTTGCATGTATGGATGCGATTTTCACCGGCTTTAGGAGACTCGCGTCTTTTCGGAAAACATCCCGCGCGTTATTCGGCGATTCGATTTCATACCATTCACCCGGTTGTTCCTGTGTAAAGTCTGCGATACCATTTGCCGGAATGGAAGTTGTCCTATATACATTATTATTCACCGACCGTTCATATAACACCCGCAATCGTTTCGTAGACATAGATTCATATACATGCAACACCGTTTTTTCGCGATAATTAGCTAAATCACTGGTGGGAACAATGGGTTTGTTTGCGACCAGTTCTCCGTCTTTATACACAATATAATCAATCGAATACGCATCGTCAATTCGTATATATTTTTTACACAGACGGTCGTATATACGATTATTTTCGTCGGTATCACACCCCCCCACAATACTATTGGCGATTTCGGCAGTGCGATAGGTATCCGTTATGTTTTCACAAACCAATTCAGTTCCCGTGTAATATCCATCTGCTAATACGAAATCAACGTTTTCCTGCGAATATTCTATAGAATCAAATATCGAGTTTTTTTCAATGGATGTAGGAACATCCCATATAGCCATTTCTAGCGGACCAGTATTTGTTTTCGTTTTATAGGTTATTGTTTGTGCCAGCAACATATTTTTCAGTTTTCCACCAATACCATATTCGCTAAATCCATTCTGTTCTTTCGATGGATGGTGAAATAATTTGAACATTTCTTTTGATTGTAGATTGGGTATACCGGTGAACCCGGTTGCCATATCGCGCACCCGGACGCAAACTAGCGTATCATTTTCTATATAATTCATTATTTCCAGTTTACAGTTTATATTCGGCGCTATTTTTTTCGCTAACCGTATGGCTTCTTGTGCATTCGCGATTTGTTCTCCATATATATCTTCTAGTGGTGTATTTGCCATTCGTTCGGCATGAACATATCCACAGACATCTATATCCTTCGATGATAACCCATCTCCGGATAAATCTCGAACACTTCCGGTCGTTCTCGATATATCCTTCGATGATAACCCATCTCCGAATAAATCTCGAACACTTCCGGTCGTTCTCGATATCTCTACATTTAACATATTGGTGGATGTATCCATTTTATGGTTATGATATTGTCGCTAAACATATTGTCCGGAAATCTTTAAGCGTTTTTAGAAAAAATGCTTATTGATAGGATATATTGATAAAACGCCATAAAGTCATATAGAGATTATGTATCAATATAGATAACACAAAGGTCCACCGTCAATGACAACCGCCACGCCATCTCAAGAGAACACGCCCGTAAATATACTGATACATGTAAAACGCCAATTAGAAACAATACCTATACAACAACGTTCTCCAGATTACACAAATATTCTATCGCAAGTGAATGCGTATTTGTATAAATATTGCGCGCATACGATTGAAACCGACCTTATCGACATAGACCCCGATACGAGTGTAGAAATCGAATATTGCACAACTTGTGGAACAACATTTTGCTAAATATTTGGTGTAATTCCGGAGAAACCTCTAACAACCAATGCTCGTTCCGAGCTCCAGTGTTCTTACATTCCCGACCACATATATTTTTTATAATGCGATAAGGAAAGAGATAATCATAAATCATTTAGTTGCGTAATATATACTAAATATATTTATGGAGAACCATAAATCGAAATCAATATTAATTAGCACTGTATACATGTCATTATGCGTGCAAATCGCAACTGGAATTATAGATTTGTATGCATATTTTTTACCGGCTGTTGGAGAACTTGCTATATTGAAAAAGATGTTGGAATTGGAAATATTTGTGCAAATCGTAGAAGGGACGTTTTATACGTGGTTAGCTACTGGTTCGTCTCATATAAAAAACATAACGCCACATAGATATTATGATTGGGCAATAACAACTCCTATCATGTTATTTACAGTTTGTATCTATTTGGATTATTTAGGAGAACATGACAAAAATACAAAGGAACCATTGGCGCCGTTGGATTCCGAGCATCAAAAGACTTTCCTAAATAATGCAGGAACAAAAGAACCACCTCAAGATATGAAGAAAGTAAAGGACATGAACTTATGGGAATATTTATTGCAAAAAAAAAAATATTTACTTCCGATTTTTGTATTAAATTGGATTATGTTGATGTTTGGATATTTAGGAGAAATAGGTTATTTGGATAATAAAGTTGCGGTTATTTGTGGATTTTTACCTTTTATTGTTTATTTTGCAATTATTTATGACAAGTTTTCTAAATATTCATCCATAGTCGGACAAATCATCTTTTGGATATTTTTCGCTATATGGGCGTTATATGGAATGGCTGCATTATGGACATATTATTGGAAGAATATTGCCTATAATATATTAGATTTATTTGCAAAGAACTTTTTCGGAATTGTGTTGGCATATACCTTGTATATGCATTTATAAATATATTGTAATGACCATTTCGGAGTTCGGTTCTCATATACAAGTTGACAATTCGACGGACTGTCAATGTAATTCTACTTATCTCTTTTTCTTTCTACCATACCCCCCAAACCTCGACCCCGAACCCTCCTTAAACCCCTCCTTAACCCCGGTTCCCCCCCCCCCTCCGATAACAGATTCTCCAGTAGTCGCATTGCCACCTCGGGATGCAAACCATTTCTTGTCATCTTGACTAAAACATAATGGACCGAGCGAGTTCGAATATCCGCTACTTTGTCCGAAACAGTGTGGTCCAGATGGCGTATCGCCAAAACGATTTAATATAATATTATCTGATAATGGAGACGGTTGTAATGCAAACCCTTCTACTTTTTTATCTTCCTTTTTATCTTCTGGCTTATCTGGTGGTGAATATGGCATATTTGGAGGGGGGAATCCGTCAGGGAGTGGAGGGGGGAAATTGTTATCCGTTGGAGTTGGTATTGTTATCGGCGAATCGGGATTTTCCATACCTTCGTATTTATACATTTTACTAAATAACATATCTTTCGAATATGGGACATATGTGCTACCACTAGTAAACATTACAATTCCTAAAAATAGGAATAATATTAACGCAATATGAATAGGTTTAATCTTCATTATATACATACTTAATAGATAAAAACCCAGAGTAATAAATCGACATATTATCTTTGAATACGTATTGGGTTAACTATTTAATCATCCAAGTCCGAATCATCCAAGTCCGGGCTTGGTGTATTATCATCGAATGAAAACAAGAATTGGACAGTTCTCTGAAACAATGTAGCCGGTTCTTTATAAGAGGAATGAACCGTTTCTGAATCTTTCATATATGTATTTACTAGTAATTGTGTTTTCCATTGTGTAAACCGTTCTCGCATTGATTCAAACATTTTAGAATACTTGACTGAAAAATATATTATACTCCCTATAAACATAAATATAGCGGTTGTAATATAATCGGCAATGGACGCATTGAATATGTCTATGTCTTCATCATTTCTTCGTTTATTTACAGAAAACAATCTAGCCCCACCTGATTGAATACTCCCTATAATTGTAGATGATTCCGACATATATATACTCGGTCGTTAATAATATAACAATAAAAACATATAAAAACACCATATAAATAGTTATATTAATATGAACGCCGACGAAAAGCTAAATCTAAAAAATCTATTAGACAATTCGGATTGTGAAAATCATACGGAAAATATCAGGAAATTGAAACATAGTATTCGAATCCGAGATGATATACGTGTATTGGAAACGCTCAAACACGATGAACTCGCATTAATGGATTTAGACCCTCAAGGATTCCTAGATTTATGTCAAACGAAGGCGGTATTCCTTTTTAATAATTATACGGATATTTTCAATAAAATTATTAAAAATGAATTGGATTTATCTATTATGACTAAACTTCTTACCGTATTGAAAATAATCGAGGATGGTCAAGTAGACCAACATGAAGGGTCTGTTATGGTCGGTAAGATTTTAAAAGAATTGTATATCGATTCGGCCATGCGCCGAGGTGAGAACTTGGACAAAGAATATGCAGCCGAAAAGGTGGACCCGATTGTTGGGAAACCCATCACATGGAAGGAGTATAAGACTCTACATAAAATATGAGTATTAGGCTTCGTGTATAGTCATACGTAGAGTATTCAGTCCCGGTTCATTTTGAAATACTGACTTTTGTTTGGATATATTTAGGCGTTCTTCTATTTTTTTCATTGTTTTTACATATTTAGGATGTTTCGCATATTTTTTGATAAACTGAATATAGGAATCTATATTGCCTGTAGTTTTTTGGAAATTGAATGAACCGCGATTATGTATCATAGTCCATTCTATAAACTCATTCGAAAAAAATAGTAATATAGATTTTATAACATAATACGAGAACAATGGAGTATCTTCCTTGTATTTTTCGGATACTTTATGGTTCTGCGACGGAACGGGGGAAACGTATGTTTTTTCCGAATTGTCTCCTTGACTAACCCGATGTAATATATCATCATATGTCAATCCGCTGTGCGATAACACTTTAGCACATTGTAATAGTGAATATGTTATTTCATATGTCATCATGTCTTTTATATGTTTGATATAATTATCAATGTTCTCCATTTTAGGCGTTTGAATCATATGAAAATGAGACAAAAAACACAGGTGGACAATTTCCGCCCAATATTCCGTATAACTTTCATATAGCCGGACATTGTATGATACGCCGAATATTTTCTGTATTTGCGCGTTTGCGCTAGAATTATTCATGGTAGAAAAGTCCAATCCATAAGAATGTATTGTTTCGTGAATAAACACTTTAAACCATTCTTCTTCTCTATATAAATGTATTTCGGTATCGGTGGTGCATGACGTAGTAAACCCAGTGTTTGCATTATCGCGTCCCAGAACGACAGATGGATTATCTGGTAGACGTTTTTTCTCTTGTGTTAAATAGATATATACCGTGAGATTTTGCACACATTGAGAACTAGCCAATTGAGAAATGCACGTTAACCATATGTATATTTTTTTTACATATTCCGTCCATTTTTTATGAGAATAAGATTTATTGTTCTCTGCATAAAATGCAAGTGTAATGGTGCGACTACCGATATGCATTTTATATACTTGATGCTGTTTTAGAGAACTTTCTATAATTTGTATAAAGTTCTCCGGTATATTTGAATATGTATTCCCTTTCGGGATGGAACCGGCAGATTCTATTTTGGAGACATTGTCATACCAATCTAAATGAGCGTTGCGTATAATATCATGTATATTTTCTAATAGTATTCTTTGTATGGAATAAAATCGGAATGATTTAGCAATATCATTATATGGTTCTCTATAATTTATATGGATGTATCTTTTCAATTCATCTGATATCGGTTTCATATGTATTATATATTGATTATGGATAATATATTTATGGGGTTAAATTGGTATGGGGTTAAATTGGTATGGGGTTATTTCTTCCGCGGTGTATCGCAAAATTGATTCATTTGTAGTATTTCTACAGATGAATACACATATACTAAACCGATTTCATGGGAATACAATACTTAAATCGATTATTGTTGGAAAAATGCAAACCATCTAGCATTCGAAAAACACATGTATCCGAGTTGTCTGGTCGGGCTATTGCAGTAGACACGAGTATTTATCTATACAAGTTTGTCGCAGATAATACTTTACTAGAACACTTTTACTTAATGATTTCTATATTTAGGCATTATAATATTGTCCCTATATTTGTGTTTGATGGAAAACCCCCCAAAGAAAAAATGGAATTATTGCTAAAACGTCGCCAACATCGCCAAAAGTCCGGGGAAGAATATCATAAACGAAAAGCGCAATATGAACTATTGGAAAATGAAACCGATAAACTTATATTGGCCAAAGAAATGACTGCATTAAAACGCGAATCTACTAGTATTTCCTATGAACATTTACATGACGTAAAAATACTTATGAGCGCATATGGTGTGAAATATATGCAGGCGGAAGGGGAAGCTGATATATTGTGTGTTCAGCTCGTAAATACTGGTAAAGTATGGGGATGTATGAGCGATGATATGGATATGTTTGTCTATGGTTGTTCTCGGGTATTTAGGCATTTTAGTATATCAAATCGCGACGTTATGTTCTATGACACCAGCGCGATTCTCTCTGATTTGAATATGGATATACAGGCATTTCGCGAGATGGCCGTTCTCTCGGGAACGGATTATACTGCATTATCTGGCGATAGATTGCTATCCCGGTTTGATATAGATACATATATGGAAAATCAAGTTATACTGAAAGATTTAGGAAATCCCGCGTTTGAAGAAATAGATATGGAGGCTTTATCGAGATTATTGCAAAAAGAAGGATTCGTGTTTATATGCTAAATGCAAATGTTCTCTCACTTTAGAAAATTGAAATATATTTTTTATAAACAATATAATGCAATACTCCTATATTATTATACACTCTCGCTAAACAACCGAATACGAATATGTCCGCCAATCAATCTTTCATCCTGCGAAACTCCTCCGTCGTTTCTCCGGAGAAACTTCCAATTCCTACACTCGTTCCGAGCACCGGAATTGCCACTTACAATGCAATTCTCGAACCAGTATCGGTTGACGAATCGTCGAATAGTGCTGTTCAACCCAGTTTATATATACCTACATTGTCTAGTGATTTGATGTTGAATGGCAAGCCATTCTGCACCCAAGAATCTATCAAAGACTTTTTCGAAAATCTATATTTCTTCGGAGAAGTATCCCGCGTAGATATCGCAACACGCCCCCTTAGCTCCGGAACCCATATGAAGTGTGCATTCGTGCATTTCTCGAGATGGAGCGCATGGGGCGAAGGATATAGAAAGGCTCTCCTTTCGGAAGGCACTCTTAGATTCCATGATGCAGGCTTCTACAATGATGACGGAACTGTTCAAAAACATAGATTCTACAGTTCTTCCACTGGGCAATACCGATTTATCGTCGTAAAAGTCAACAAAACCCCGATTCCAGAAGTCTCGCCCTTAGCCGCCGAGCAAATGAATGTGCATCAACTGGTTGATAATTACAATCGCTTGGAAAAGAAACTCGCAGAAATGGAGGCGAAATTGGCCGAGGCTACGACTTTAGCGAAATATAGAGTGAATCACATAAATGCTCTGACGAAAGAACTGGCGTTGGCGCGAGATTGGACCGAAGAATTATTATATGAAAACGAAAAATACGAACATGATATCGAAGCTTGTCGCGACTTCTATGAGGAACATAACGCCATGGGCGGATTTGAAAAATGGCTACGCATCGCCACACATAGATGCATATGTTTTGAAGACGAATGTGTTTGCACAACATCGGCCCCGGGCGCCGAAGGCGTAGATACATGTTGTCAATTGGGTTGCAATATTAACGGATACTTCTATTGTAAGATGTGCCCACCTGACGACGATGACATAGCCCAAATGGAAGATTAAATCAAACGAAAAATAATTATATTTGCAGACACACCATACAAAACTACATGACTTATATGTATATATGATTCTCACTTCCCTTGTAAATAACGAACAAATCGGTTTCATTAACCACCCATCCCTTTTTTATTTCCCTTCCGATGTAGCAATACGACGTCTCAATTCCATCAATGGAATATCTAGATAATTACCTTCGCGACTTCTTGAAAAATGCACCAATTTCGCTCGGCGAGTAGCCAGTAATATCTGTTTGACATCTTCATTTTGAGAGAACTTTAATCCTATCGCCATACCGCGTTCTTCTTCGGCGTTATAGTTTTCGTCGGGGTGCACATTTTTAGGACGCAATATGATTGTTTGTGTTTTTCCATCCTCTGTTTTCTTTTTTAGTTTGCCACTTTCCCCGGCGGCTTTAGCGTAATCAACATCTTTCGACAATTCGCTATCGGCTTTCATGGAGAACGAATGGTAAAAGTCGGGGAATCCATTTTTAAACTTAGCCGCTTGAACATAATGTTCCACCGACTTCCATTCTTTTCCATCGGCGGTTCTGATTAATATATCGTTGGCCCATGTATCATCTAACATCCGGCGCCAAGGAACGGATTTTTTCAGATTCGAATACTCCAGTTTTTTAGCCATAGGTATTTTTTCACCAGACCCTTCTCCCGCATTTTTATGTATTTCAGAGTGTTGATGGAACATGAAAACCGTATCTTCATCATACAAGTCTTCATTTTTTTCATCGGCCTCTTCTTCTTGAACGGACTTTTTTGGGTTTCCAGTATCGGGATGAATACCTTGTTTCGATTTAAAATTGCGAAAGTCTTCTATTAAATAGAATGCCCCCGCGTTTTTCTCTAGACATTTGTTAACAATGAGAACTTTCATGCCATAGGGTATTTCACGAAACGTAAATAGGCGTTTTCCCTTATAGGTTATTAACCGGTAGTGATTACCGGTATAGGACACCATAATGTAATAATCTGGGTTAAATACTCCCCGAGACTGAACATGCGCATTTATTTCCCCGCAATTCAAAACACTATGCACGGCCTTGTCGTTGAATGCCATTTCAGACATAATGATTATTTTTGTATTCGTGAGTCTCTCAATGGTAGAAATAGCCCATGCGTCCGCCCAAAAACTCTTGGTTTGCACATATTCTAAATAGTCGTCAAATGTATTAATGTTCTCCATATAGCCAATATTATCGCGCTGTGTTTTTACTATGTCATCCTTTTCTTTTGTTTTTTCCTTTAGTTCTTTGGCTAGTTTGGTAGTCATATTCAATAATTCTTCGCGTTCATCATATGACGCTTTTTTAATACGTTTTTTGTATTCTACGGCCTCTTTTTTTATACTGGTTATACGGTTCTCTATTTCCTTTGCTTTTATAGAAAAAGAGTTATAAAAATCTAACTGGTCCATAAAAACACGTTCGGGAACCTCTTTTGCCAAAATGGCCCGTAATATTTCGGGAGTTGTTTTATATCCGATTTCTTTATATGCTTCTCGTATACATGCGAAAAAACAATTGCCATTGCTCTCTACTTCCACTATATCATAGTTATCGTTTTTCATATATTTCTGTATCCATTTTTGACTGGAATTGACGCGAAACTCGGCTTTGATTGCTTTATCATCCGATTCCGTTTCTTGTGGCAATATAGCCGGTGTTGTATGATTCGTATCTATGTCAAAAATACCGTTTTTCGTTTTTTCCGTCAATGATTTTACTTGTTCTAAATGAACGGTTTTAGGGACAACTAAATTGGTTGGGTCATCGTTGTCGGAGTCTGAATCGGAATCTGCCCCCTGGACAATGTCGGTATCTTTGGACGGTTCTCCGTCGCCATTATCCTCCGCGCGTTTTGCATGTCGATTGCTTTTTAAATGTTCATCCTCTCCATCCGAATCACTATCGGATACTTTATCCTTCGATGATAAACCATCTCCTGATAAATCTCGAACACTTCCGGTCGTTCTCGCTATATCCGCCGGTTTGGATACGGAACCCGGTTTGGGTTTCAACGCTTTCTCTATGAACGCTGGTGTTATATAACTATATAGTAATGGTTCATCTAATACGTTTAAATCTATATCTCCATCTTCATCTAAAATATTTAATGCGCGATTTGCGGGCAATTCGACGACACCAATTTGAGCTTTAATACGGTCTTCGTTTAATAAATACATAGGATAATATAACACATTTTTACTAGCAAACGTATATTTCTGTTTCCCTAATACAAATCGGACTGGATGACCCTCTATATCCATTTCATAGATGATAGCGGAAGAACCCATATCATCCTCTTCTATACTTCGGTTCTCTTTATAGTTTATATCGTCATTTAACTTGGAAGAAACCATTATAAAAATATAATATATATATTGTATATCTTTTATATTGATGGGATGTAAAGAAATAACGCATCTCACAATATATTTTATATAAATAATATAAAACAAAACCATCATTAGTAATAAAATCATCATTGGTAATCAAATGTATTATATTTCTATTGCAAATTGGTTTGTAATAATAGGCCATCTATTACATACATTTATATATCAAAGTAAGCGTTATATTATAAATGGGGTTTTGCAACCATCTATATGTGATAAGAATACGGTTCTCCGTAAATATATAAAAAATGGATTTGCTATGCCATTTGTCTATGTATGGTTATTGTATTTTACTAGAGATTTTTATTTGGCAACAACGTTAATACTGAAAATAGATACAATACACTATTTTATCTGGTTCGAACATTGTTATAACTATTTACCCAGACCATTTAATATATTAAAACAATTTGTCCGATTTACAGACAGCGGGTTTATTGCATCCATGATATATTATGTATACCCCCCTTTTTTCCCTATAGCCCATAATGTGCAATTTGTCATTACAACTGGATATTGGTATGGAAAACTAGTATTACATATTCAGGATGCAGACAATATATCCAATCCGGAAATTATCAAATGGTATGAAAATATATGGACGTATATGAATCATCTTGTGCCATATGTTATATTACTATATAATCGGTATATTACGGCACCCGAGAATCAGGTTTGCACGACATATTTTTCTGGGTATGATTTGTTATATTCATATGCTTGGTTGCATGGATGGTTTTTGTATATTTATATTCCATGGAGAGCTTTAACCAATGATAGTGTTTATAATATTTTTGACACAAATGTGTCATTTACTCATAAAGCGATATATATAGTCGTTATTCATATAATAATGTTAATTGGACATGGAATTGGATATATAACTACGAATATAATGTAAATATCCGGAGATAGCGAGAACGCGGGAGGTCGGAACGACCGAAAGTGTTCGAGATTTATCCGGAGATGGGTTATCATCGCAGTATAATATGCCGAATGAATATATAATATATAAATTGTGTGTATATATTATATGAAAACCTTACAAAAATCGAAAAAACGCCGGAATCGATTACCGAAAAATAAAACAGAAAAACCAAAATCGATATCTTTGACAACATTACATGACGGTAAGATTACGATTATGACATTCAATGTAGAATTATTTTTGAGGCTATATGATTTCGCTATATCAAGTGAAGATGTTATCGAAGATGCAACCATAATCCGCCATAAAATGACCAAGTTCTCCAAATTATTTTCCAATATAGATATAGCATGTTTACAAGAAACGTATGTTTCTGGAGAGAACCCGTCTTCCGATATTGCGAGTTTACGAGTATTTGACAAGAAAATCCGACATTTACAATTACAAGATATATGCGCATCTCATATATTGGATTGGCCTAATTCCCTGTATTTATATGGCGACCCCAGTTATTTGGCAAACGCAATATATATATCCAAAGATATACCGATATTGCAGAAAGGGATATCCAATTCGGACCATAATATACATACACAAGGGCTCCCCCGGTGTTTTTCCATGGCAACCATATTTGTCGATAGTATCCCTATAAAGGTTATATCGGTGCATTTAGTCGGCGGAAGATTTGATGATATAGAAGCCATACAAAGTGATGATTATATCGAAGAAAAAAAAACACAAATAAAGGCGGTCGTCGCAATGGACCCCGATATCATATGCGGGGATTTTAATACGAAGTTTCGAACCCCCGTGGTGGAGACTGCAACCGATATGTATTTCGAAAGTATACTAGAAAAAATACCGGGGGTTTCCAAAAAAACTCGCGCAATATATAAATCGCGATGGGATAAATGGATATATATGGATACGATTCATACGTATTTGAAATCTGCCGGGTATAAATCGGTATATCATTCCGATGCCGGAGAATTGGATACTACTATACGAAATACTAGCGCATTTGGTGGTATAGTTGATATGATTTATTATAAATCAAACAAACTGCGGTTGGATAAATCGAGTGTTGATATAGTTGGGTATAATGCCGTAATGCAAGAACGTGAAGACCTGAATACATTTGAGCCGGTATTGAGCGACCACTTTCCGGTAAAGGCAACGTTTTCAATGATTCCGCAATAGCGAATCGCCGGAGGTCGGAACGACCGAAAGTGTTCGAGATTTATACGGAGATGGTTTATCATCGAAGGATATCGCCATATTACTTGGGTAATACCTTTTCTACTAAATCCTTGTATTTGAATATTGTGCGACTAGACAATCCCGGCTTTTCTTTCATTTTGAACCCGGCAAACAAATAAATATTCGGCAAAATCTCGGAAACCCATACAGGTTCTCCTTTGAGAAGATTCGCGCCCATACTGCACATCAAAAATATGTTTTCCGTTATTTCATCAACCTCGTTCGTTTTTGTTGCATCCTCAATATACTCTATGGCCATTAATTGAAATTGTGTGAAAATATCTAATATGATTTGCGCTTCCAAAATGCCATTGGCATATAGATTCATAATAAAAGCCGATGTTGCCCGGCGCTTATCGTTTTTCTTGTTATTTTCGCAAAATCCGTCATAGTCCTTATTTTGGTCCACATATTTGACTTCGCGAATACTTTCCACATATTTTTCGATAAAGGGTGAAATAATGTCCCGAAAAACGGGATATGTTTCTATAAGCTCCTTGTATAGTTTCGCATACAATTCCGAATAAAACTTGTTGGCACATCCAGTGTCAAAAATAAAATTGACAATTTTTTGTATATCGGCTTGTTGTTCCTCGGTTTTTTCGTCGCTATAATTGCCCATGATTTCATTTATAGTAGTCATAATATTGGTTTTTAAGTTATCATATGTTTTCGTGGATATCTTATTCAAATAATTACGCAGTTCTCCCAACAATTTATCGATTCCTTCTCTAGCTACTGGTATAACGGTTGCCTTTATTGATGGTAGTGTTTCCCATTGTTCGTCCATCCGTCTCATGGTAGACTGAGATATATGTCTGCGCTTGCCACCACCTCCACCACCACCGCCCCCGGGACGGTGTTTGTCATGTGAGCCCCCCGGGACATTTACCGACGGTGGTAAGTTCAATTCTTTTTCTAGATTGCGAAAAATATGCAATACAGTTTCCGGTAAACTGTATGGAGCAGTAGCTGACATAGAAAGTTTTTGGAAATCGTGAATTGTATAATAACTTGCCAACATGATACTATATATTAACAGTGGTTTCGGTTTATATTGTTTATTGTATATAATATAATATAATATAATATACTTTATGACAATAATATATACATCATATCATATGCATCGAGATAAGGGCGATATAGCGAGAACACCGGAGCTCGGAACGAGCATGTGCGGTCGAGGTTTATCATCGAAGGATATAGCGAGAACACCGGAGCTCGGAACGAGCATGTGTGGTCGAGGTTTATCATCGAAGGATATAGCGAGAACACCGGAGCTCGGGACGAGCATGTGTGGTCGAGGTTTATCCGGAGATGGGTTATCATCGAAGGATAAAGTAAAAATATACAATGGTAAGTTTCGCCGTTATTCAAAGATATCCTCACGCGACAAAGTCTTCGCATTTGACATGGATGAAACCCTTGGATGTTTTTCCGATTTAGTGGCATTATGGTATGTTTTTCCGGATTGTGCTAGAAATCAAAAAAACTTTAATGCATTATTAGATATATATCCAGAGTTCTTGAGATATGGGATTATGACTATACTGGAATATCTATATCACAAAAAGAAACAGGGACTGTGTTCTAAACTATATTTGTATACCAATAATCGATTTTCTCCAGAAATACCCATATATATTGCTAAATATTTTGACTATAAGTTGGGTATACATACATGTAATGAGAACATGTCGAAAACATATCTATTCGACCATGTTATATGTGCATTTAAAATAGGGAACCGAGTTATTGAAACTGGTAGAACGAGTCATCAAAAATTGTATAGCGATTTTATCCGGTGTACATTATTGCCGAAAACCACAGAGATATGTTTTGTGGATGACCAATATCACAGAGGGATGACTCATTCGAAAATATACTATATACAGCCGAAAGAATACCAGCATAGTTTACCTACGGATGAATTGATTCAGCGAGCCTGTTTATTTATGCCGGAAATATATAATCGAGAACAATTAGAGAGAGTATATTTAAATTATAAAAAAGAGTGGGTAAATAATGAATTGAACATCCAGGTTTCCAAAAAAATGATGTATCACATTAAAGAATTTTTTTATTTATCGAGTATTACACCTAAAACATGCAAATCTAAAACCAAAGTTGGGCGAGGAACCCGCCGACGGTAAAAATACGAATGAATAATATTATTGTAAAACACATATAAAGACATTGCAATATATAATATGTGTAGCTAGACACACGCGCACGCGTAGCTCAGTTGGTTAGAGCGTCGGTCTTATGTACCGGAGGTCGTGGGTTCAACCCCCACCGTGTGCAATCAGTTTTGTTGTTTTTATGGCCGTTGTTTTTCAAATACTTTTTATTGGTATTTGAAAAGTCTTACAATTCGGGTATAATGTCTCCAAATTGGATTTGTGGCAATTCGGAATTGTATTTGTAATAAGACAATATCATGAATGTGCTAAACATAATAGTCGGTAATAGATGTATAAAAAATATATGTGTATACATAGATATATAATAGGCATTTTCGCGTTCTTTAGTGTGGGGGTGTGTATAATTTAATAATCGCAACGGCCATTGTATATAATCGGTATAACCAATAGTATTATTAGATAACCCTCGGTTTACCCACATATAAAAGACATATTCATTATACAAATATGCTATTATCATAGTATAAAACACATACATCCAATATGGTTGATAACTCGTATGTAATCGAAATCTTTCTATGAATGTAAGCCGATATATCGTAAATACTGCCAAACATATGTCGAAATTTCGAATAATTCCATGTCGTTTGGGTTTATACCAATATAACATAGTCGATATATACAATGCGCCAAATACCATAGCCATACGTTCATATCCAAAAATATATGTTAACCCGCAGTTTGGAAATACACAAAAACATGCTGAATACAATGCATATTTGGATATATATTGCGGTATTACAAGGTCATTATCTTCAAGTAGGGAAATGTCATCTGACAGTTGTTCTCCGGAGAAACTTCCAATTTCAGGTGCTTTATCTTTCGATGATAAATCATCTCCGGATAAATCTCGAACACTTTCGGTCGTTCCGACCTCCCGCGTTCTCGCTATAGAACT
>Ga0209550_10002461_pt1 | contig 17753 bp, 13 predicted proteins | sample LauGreSuBDMM15SN_2_FD_187567 | JGI IMG/M metagenome (GOLD analysis project Ga0209550, IMG submission 187567) | Freshwater lake microbial communities from Lake Michigan, USA - Su13.BD.MM15.SN (SPAdes) (version 5) | ecosystem: Environmental > Aquatic > Freshwater > Lake | place: Lake Michigan...
CCTCTCCGCGTGATGGCGAATCAGTTGGGCGTCGAGGGACTGGTCGTTGGCGGCGGCGGCGGCACCGACGGATCGCCACGCAGCGAGGAACTCGGAGAGGGCGCGCGGAGACTTGGCCTCGACCGCCGCCGCGAGCGCATTGAGACGAGCCATGGGCGAGGGGGGCGGCGCTGTACCTGATGAGGGAGGCCATCAGCATGCAATCAGCATGCAATCAGCATGCAATCAGAGACGAGCCATGGGCGAGGGGGGCGGCGCTGTACCCCAGTTCAGAAGGATCCCGAGAGGGGGCTGTGCGAGCAATGCGCGCGTCTCGGTAGGCAAGGCGATCCGATGCAGATGAGCGGTTGCCTCCGTCTCAGCGACAGCCCCGCCCGCCCCCGGAAGCATCGCCTCCGCCGGCGTAACCAACCGTCCCTCGACGGTTGGGACCCACGCACTCCGCCGCAGCTGCTCCACCCACGACGCGACGCCCAGGTCGAGCACCGCCGCACCGGGGCTACCGGCTGCCAAGTAGAGGCCGCGCTTCCGACACGGCACGTGAGACGCGAGAGTGACGGTGAGGGCATGGCGCCCATCATGGCGCCCATCATGGCGCCCATCGGAAGCCTTGACCTCCTCAGGAGCATCTCCGCGGATGGCGGCGGCGAGAGCGGGGCTCGAAGCGGCGGTGGGCTGCTCAGCGCTATCGATCGAAAGGCGACCGAGGAGTTCGGCAAAGGCGCTCGCGAGGCTCGTACTCGAAGGCAAGCCGCCGTCAGCACCGCCGCCATCGATGAGGCCGCCCGCGCCCTCAGCCGCATCGCCGGCGCCGCGCCGCACGAGGGCAGCCTCGCATGCGGTCTGTAACAGCTTCGCCGCCGACGGGGCTAGGCTCACCTCAAGCTGGAGGGCGATCCGGTGATCGAGCTGTCCGGCGAGCCCGTACGGCAGTGTGACCGCCTTCGCGGACTTGCGCCGGTCGGGCAGCGCGTGCGTGGACGGGAGCGGCGACGCGCTCACGACAAAGCTCAAACCGTCCGCCGCACCCGCGGCTACGAAAAAGTCGCGCCATTGCTCACGCGTCGGCGTCGCGGCGGCCGAAGTGGCCCCTGGGCCCCTCGGCCGTTGGCTACCGTCGGCGCGCCCGCCGTGGGAGGGGGCGGCGTGAGAGGGGCGGCCACCGGGCGGCGCACGCGCGGAGGCGGCGAGGGCGTCCGCCGCGTCGTCGTGCGCGCCCAGGTAGAGCGCGGAGACAAAGTGGCCGTCCGACTTGTGCAGCTGCTCGAGCCCTCCGTTGCCAAAGGCTTCACCGATCGAGCATTGCTGCACTGGGAGCAGTCGTGGCGGTGCGTCGGCGGCGGCATGGCCGGGGGTGGCCAGCGCGTGCGTGAGGAGGTGCGGCAGGTGGGCCCGCATCAGGTGGTACGTGGCGCGGACGACGAGGTCGATGGGAGGATTCGAGGCGAAGAAGCGGCGAGTGATGGTGGTGAGGGAGAGCTGTTGAGACGAGGACACGTCACGATGCAGAGCCTCAAGGAGGATGCTCGCCTTTCGTAGCGCGTGGGCGTCGTTTGCGAGACGAAGGCTGCTCATCGACGATGCCGATGGCCAGGCGGGTGGCGGCGGCGTCGCGGAACTTGGTGCCCCTCCTTGCCCGCGCCCACCTCCCCGCCCCACGTGCTTCTGCTGCTGCTGCTGCTGCTGCTGCTGCTGCCTCGAGGTTGGCACGGCGTCGGCGTCGGCGAGGGCGGCGATGAGGGCAGGATGCACGATGAGGGTGCCGTCCGCACCAACGGACTCGAGCATAGGTCGCTGCAAGGACATCGGGAAGCCTTGCAGCTCCGCCGACGCCCAGCGCAGCGCAGAGGCGGGCTGTAGAGTCCCGTCACTCGCGAGCAGCCACGGCATTCCCGCCTCATCGACCGAATCCGCCTTCGAAGAGGCAAGGGCGGCCGCTTGGGCGGCGGCGGGCGTGGCTGTCTGGCCGCCCGTGCGCTCAGATTCCTTTTGGATGCGCCGCGCTTCCTCGAGGCCCTCTTGCGCCGCCGCCATCAGCCGCACTGCCAGCCGCACCGCCGCATTCTCACGCGCACGCGCTCGCGCCTCACCGCTGACGGGCGCCATCGTGACAGCTGCAGCCTCGGTCACTGCGCCCGCCCTGGATTCCTCTGCCTTGGCCTCCGCCCACCTCGCCGCCTCCGCGTCCGCGTCCGCCCAAATCGCCGCTGCGAGTTCCCGCCTTCCCGCGGTCCCGAGCGATGGCGTGCTCAGCACCCGCCAGAGCGCCGACTCGCCACACGTAGGCCCGAGCAGCGGCAGGGCGAGGGGGTGCTTGCCGCGAAGCCAGCGTCGGAGAAGGCTCGTTGGCAGCCATTTGAGCTGATGGGCTGAGAGGAGGCATGCGTCGCCGCTACGAACGAAGCCAAGCTCACGCGCGCTCGTGGGCACATCGCACAACGCCGCGCTGTCGCTGCTACCAGTGCCGTCGCCAGTGCCGCCATTATCCTTGCATGCATCCGTATGGTGAAGCCCAAGGACGGGTACGAGGGCCTCGGTCGCGAGGGCCGCATCGACGAGGGCGAGGTCGAGCTCGATGCCGAGGAGGCTGAGGCGTGGAGGAGGCGCGCGGGGTGAGACTCCGCCTGCCGCAAGCTGCTGCTGCTGGTGCTGCCGCCGCTGGTGCTGCTGATTAGGCTGCGGTTGCTTGAGCTGGTTGGGCGGCGGAGGCGGCGGCGGCGAGGTGTCACGCTCGATGGTCGTCGGTAGGAGAGCGTAAGCGGCAGCAAGGCCGCCATCGCCGAGCAGGGCCGCCGCCGCGCTGCCCCCCGCCTCCAATTGCGTTTGGACCGTGCTGCTCAAATAGCGTAGCGCCGTGATCAGGAGAGGAACGAGCTGGCGGCCGACACATGCATTCCAGGCAGAGTCCTGTAAAGACTGGACGTCTTGCCGGTCAACCGACAGGAGCCAGGGGCCCTGGAGGTTGGCAGCAAACGGCAGCTTCAGCTTGGTGGGCAGCAATGCATGCAGCGTGGACGAGCCCCCCTCCTCATAGCCGCCTGCCATGCCGTGCGCCGCAGCCGGCTTGGCCGACGTGGATACAGGCAGCGGCAGCCCGGAGGTGGCCTCAGCCAGGAAGAAGAGGGAGGCCTCCTCGGTGGCGCCTTGAAGGCCGCTCACCTCGCGACGCGTGTGCGCGGCGTACGCGAGCCACGCCTCCCTATCCGGCTCAAAGTGAACGGAGAGGAACTGCCAGTGCTGGCGCACCGGGCGCAGCCCTGGCCGCTCGCGGCTGACTAGTAGGCTGCATGCACTCGATCGTACGCCACCGAGCCGTGCGTCAGGGGCCGAGGGCGTCGAGGCCACCGCTGCCCTATCCGCGCCCGAGGGTAGCGCGGCCGAGGGAGGCGCGCCCGATCGAGGCGCCGTCGTGGGCGCCGTCATGGGCGCCGTCGTGGGCGCCATCGTGCAGAGGATCATCTCGTCCAACCATCGCAGTGTCCAGCATGCGAGGGCCTCATTCGACGCCGCTGCCGCCGGCCCTTGCGCTGGCCCTGCCGCCTGCGCCGGCACTGGTGCCGATGCCGGCTGCATCGCCGCAAGAGCTGTGCGTGCGAGCAGCGGCGGCACCGAGATGGGCAACCAGCGCACGTCTCGCTGCAGTGCCGCCAAGCCTCCCCGAGGCTCAAGCAGCTCAAAGGTGCACCCGCGCATCGGGCGCTCCGCGCGGGCCGCCCACCGAGGGAGCAGCACCCAGGCGCTCGGCGGCAGCGGTGGCCCTTCGGCTGCGCCGCGGTCAGCGGTCTTCTCACAAAAGGCGAACGCCCACGCCGCGTCCGAGCAGACGACGTGTGCAAAGCGCTTGTGGCACGCTTTGAAGCCGATGCCCATGAAGCCGACAGCCTTCTTGCCGACCTTGGTCGACATGCCCACCGACGCGAGACCGTTCACGTCCAGCGGTGAGAAGCCATGCCCATCGTGCGAAAAGCGTAGGCCCGCCGCCGCAGGCCCGCTGCCACCGCTGCTGCCGCCGCCGCCGCCCGGTGTGAAGGGAGGGTGTGAAGGGAGCATGGTCACCTCCACGTGGCGCGCGCCCTCGTCGACGGCGTTCTGTAGCAGCTCGAAAAGGTAGAGATCGCTACGAGCAAACTGCTTCTCGAGAATGGAGAGGAAGCCCGCCACCGACGGCTCGAGGACGTGCTGCTGGTAATAGCCATGGATGGCACTCACGATCGCACGCCTGCCGGCCTCGTGCAGCGGCGCCCTGGCCGAGGGCGCGCACGCAACGCGCGCCGCTGCCTCGTCGAGCTCTGCGCCATCAGCACCCTGCCACCGCGCGCTCTTGCCATCAGCGCTCCGCTCGAGTCGCAGCGCTGGCCAGGGCTGCGACTCAGCAAGGGCTTCCGCTGAAGGCAGCCTGCCAGCTTCGAAGACGATCGCCGCCACCCCGTGCGCGTCGATACAGAGACAGACGTTGGGCTCACCGGCGTGCTCCAGCAGGATGCACCGGCCAATGATCAGCGTGCACCGCGTTTGCGCCCAGAGACGAAGAGAGAGCCGCGACATAATCGCCCTTCACACCCTCTCCCTGCCGACTTGCCATTAAATGTTGCGGAAGTCGCAAACAACTTGACTTCGCCAAAATGGAGGGCGATCGAGGGGGTTCAAGTCATCGTTCACTCTATGGAGCTTCACACCCGGTGACTTCCCAAAATTGTTCGCTTTTCGCATTGGACTGAAAACCGTGAAGGGGTCCTGATGGACGGCGACGGCGCACTCGAGATTGCCAAGAAACAGGCTGCGGAATACTACGCGTTGGCGGAATCGGAGGGCTTCTTCAGCCACTTTGCCGCATACAATGAGCAGATCCTGCGCCCGCTCAAGAATGCGGGTGAGTTTACGACCGAGGGCGCGAAGCAGGAGATCATCGCAACGCTGATGCTTCAGCCAAGGGATTTGCGGAACGGCTTCGTTCTGTACAATGTGCTCGCGTTCCTCTTTGGCGTCGCCGAGGCCTTCACTTCCATGGCACTGGGGCACGGTCCGTGGTCGTTGATTTGGAACGGTGGCGCTGGGTACTGCATCGCGTACACGCTCTACTGGATCTTCCTGTGCAAGCAGGCGAAGGTGTGTGTGCAAGTAGCATCGCGCCGTGTGCGGACGCATCCTGCGCGCTCCCTTTGCTGCCCGCCTGCATGAGGATCCTGTTTGTGTTGAGGAGTGCTGATGAGGTCTTGGATCGCTCGTCCGCCTGTGCAGACGCTCTGCTTCTACGGTCTCTGCTTCCTCGCGCTATACATCCTGTTCAACGCCTACATGTGCTTCTGGAGCTTCACTAACTTCAAGTTGATCGGTTCGACACTGTACGGCTGCAAGGGTTTTATCGACGTGCTCCAGTTCGCGTGCGCGTACGCCATCTACAAGCCCCTCGAGGGCCAGAGTCCTTTCCCGATGCTCTGAGCCCCTCGAGCCCCGGCGGCGCATATTCCGTCAGAACTGCATTCCAGTGGAATGCAGTTTGGAATGCAGTTCTGACGAAAAACTGCACACACTTGTGTTGACCGAGGGAGCGGAGCCGTCCTTTGAGACGGTGCACACACCGGCCCAAGGCAACGCACGCGTGAGCGCGTGCACAGTTACTCCCCTACCCCTTGTATCATGTTAGGGACTTGAGCGCGGGGGGACCGCGTCGAAACTTGACTGCACACAGGAAAAACTGCATGCGCTGTGTGCTGATTTCTGTTTGGAAATCGCGGTTTCGCAAACTTGTTGTCGGACCAAACTAACTTTTCGGCTTCGGGCGTGTGCACTCGCGGCTCCTGGAGGCGGACGCGGCCAGCGCGGCCAGCGACCCAGCTGGAGCATCCGGGTCTGACCGTAGGAGGCGCCCATGGAGGATCCCAATCAAGCGGCCTCGCAGGCGGCCGGCCGTCAGGATCGGGCACTCCAGGAGAAGTACCGCGCTAAGATTCAGTCTGGCGCCTTGACGGGCCTGGTCGAGCGCAACACCAAGTTTGATGTCGAGTACGAGGGGAAGGACGCCAAGGGCCAGCTCGTGCGGCCCTTTGAGCCCGGTTATGGCGACTCGCGGCCGCTGCCCGACAAAATGATTGGCGAGGACATTAGCCAGGCGGTGGCACGTTCGATGGGCCGCAACCTGCCGCACAGCGGCGCGGGCGACGGAAAGCACATCTTCCACTACGAGTTCAGCGAGGAGAAGCTCGCGAACATGCGCGATCTGTCGTGCAAGTCGCAGGCGCCGCCGCCCGCGGTGAACGTGAGCAAAAAGTCGATTCGCAAGGCGCGCGAGCAGCAGAGGCGTCTCGAGGAGCAGTGGGAGGTGGGACTCACCGGCGGCAGCTATGGGATGCACACGCGGCACGTGATCACAGAGCCGCCCTCGCCGGGCAAGAAGTCGATCCACTCGACGCTCGGCAAGGAGTCGCCCATCATGCAGTCCTCGCACATGCTCGGCTTGACGCCCGAGGCCGGGCCGATGCCGGTGGTCGAATACGACCTTGGGAAGACGACGGACTTCAAGCCCATCAACGAGGAGGGCAAGTTTGACCGTTCGACGTCGTGGTGCCGCTCGCCCAGCGGCAAGCAGAAGCCGCCGCCCGAGGTGCTCGACGCCAAGATGCGGCTGCGCGGCGACGCCGCCTCCAAGCTCATGGAGAGCAAAGTACACGTGGCGCAGGGTGCGAAGGCCATGCTCGACCGGACAGGCCCGAACATTGCGAGCGGCCCGATCCCGCGCGACGGCTTCACAACGGACGCGTACGAAGAGTACACGAAGAAGAAGCTCGCGATGATGGGCTACACCGACATCCGCGGCGAGCACACCGCGCGCCCTGACGAGATTGCCAACGGCATCGACCACCTTGACCAGCTCGAGCACCTCACGGCGAACGACAACGACGCCAAGTACTCGGCGGGCTTCACCGGCAACACGGCGCTGCTCATGGGCGGCGCCAAGGTTAATGTGGGCAAGGGCGCCCGCGCCAAGTAGACTCCCCATCCCACCCCCCAGCGACCCCCTTACCCGCACAGCGCCCAGGACGACGCAAATCCCGAGAGAGACCCCGCCGAGGTCGGCTTCGGGTCTGGGTCGAGGTCTGGACGGATCTGGTGCGGCCGCCTGGGCCGGGACTGCCATCGCGATGCGGCGCCCCAACTGACGATGTACGTGCGAGACATGTGTCCTAGTTGATCCCATGGATTATCCGTGTGCGGTGCCTGTGTGGCGCAACCCCCTTTTGAAAGGGTGCGAGTTTGTGTCGCTCGAGCTCGAGAGCGTCGTGATCGGGATGTCGTGGTGCGTGGCGAGTGCCTGGAAGCGTGGTGGTGCACAGCTAACGAGCATAGAAGATAGAACGAAGTGGAACCATGAAAAACGCCGTTTTGGGCGCTTGGGCGCTTCCTTGTGGCGAATCCCCGCAGCGCGGCACCCCGACGGTGGTGCACAACAACAAACATGGCTCGGCCTCTGAAGCCGATCGACATGATTGGTTACCCGGAGAAGTTTGAGCTCGCGCTGCGCTATGGCGAAGGGCCGCTGCAGCAGAACCCGGCGCTCTCTGACTCCGACAAGCTCCTCTTCTACGCGGTCTCGATGCAGGCACAGAAAGGCCCGTGCAAGGAGCCGCGTCCGTCAATGTGGGACGTCGTCGCCAAGGCCAAGTGGAACGCGTGGAACGATCTCGGTAAGCTCTCGGCCTTCGAGGCGATGTTCAAGTACGTGAGCGCCATCGAGTCGTTGGATCCCGACTGGTGGAAATGGCCGCCGCTTGGGCTCGAGCAGCCGGAGGAACCGGCGGCGGCGGCGGCGGCGGCGCCTGCGGCGCCGGCAGCGGCGGCTGCGACGCCGGCCTCTGCCAAACCGCCTCCTCCGAAGCCTCCTTCGGGGCCTGTGACATTCGTGCCGGCGTCGCCCAAGCTGGCGGCAGCGGCCGCACCGGCAGCACCGCCGGTGGACGAGCCCGACAGCCCGCCACGGCCGGATTCCGGCATGGCGCCGCTGCAGCTGGCGCCCAATGCGCTCGCGCTCGGCGGCTGGAGCTGCCTGCCCGACTCGGGCGCGCCGGCGCGCTATCGGCATGCGTGCGCCGTCGTGGGCGCTCGCCTCTTCGTCTACGGCGGGCGCGGCAACAGCGGCCGCCTCGCCTCGGGCTTGCACCAACTCGACTTACTGACCGGGCGCTGGTCCGTGCCCGCGATCGCCGGCGAGCCGCCTGACCTTCGCTGGGGGCACTCGATGAACACCTTCCGCCAATATGTGATCGTCTTCGGAGGCCACCGCCGGCGTGGCTGCCTCAACGACACCACGATGCTCGACACCGAGGCGATGCAGTGGGACACGCCGCTCATCGAGGGCGTGCTGCCGCCGCCGCGTGGCAACCACGCGGCCGCCGTGGTCTCCGAGAAGCTGTGGCTCTTCGGGGGCGATGCGGCGACCTTCGGCGTGCTGCCGCACACGGTGTGGTGTCTGCCGCTCGCCTCGCCCGGCAGCCCCGCCGCGAGTTGGACCGCCATCAACGCCACCGGTGAGCCGGCGCCTCCGTGCAGCGACCACGCTGCTGTTGCCATCGGGGCGCGCGTGCTGCTCCTGGGCGGCTCGTCCCCCCAGGGGTACCTCGAGCTCCAGCGCATCCCCACATTCCACACCGACACGCTTTCATGGAGCCGCCTCGTGACCAGCGGCGCCGTGCCGAGCGCGCGCGCCGGCCACGTGGCCTGCGCCATCACGGGCAGCGGCACCTCCTTCCAGGTCTTCCTCTTCGGCGGCGGCAACTCGGCGACGGGCTTCGACGACATCGTCGTGCTCCGCGGCGGCGCGGCCGGCGCTCGTTGGACGCGTCTGCAATCGAGCTCGGCGGCCGAGCTGCCAAAGGAGCAACCCCCGCCCACCGAGGGAGCCGCGATCAGCTCGAGTGGCGGCATGCTCCTGATCTTTGGTGGCTACACGGGGGCCGGCGCCACGCGACGGTGCTACGCGTGGGGCTGCGAGCCGCACGACGACGAGAGCGCAAGTGGGGCGCCCAAGACGGCGCCCACAGGCCCCGGAGAGGGCGTTGCCAGCTCCAGCGACGAAGCTCTCGTGCTGCTCGCGTGCCCTGCGGACGCGCCCGCGAATCGGCATGCGACGGCGGCGGTGCCCGCCTTCACCGACGCGTTGCCAGGCGCGATTGTGGTGCCTACGCCACCGGCCGACTGGTCCGCGGAGGTGCACGCGCTCGTGTCGGTGGCGGACTCGCCCACGCAGGCTCTCTCTCTGCTCACACAGACGCTGCAAGGGCTGCAGCTGCAGCGCACCGCCTTCAGCCAGCGCTCCGCCTCGCTGCTGGCTCGCGCACGGCTGCTCGCCGCGGTCCAGCCGTGCGTGCAGACCCTCCGCGTGGGCGGCCAGCCGCGCTTCTTCGCTTGCTTTTGGGTCGGCGTCGTCGACGTGCAGCGCGGCAAGACAGTGGTGGGCAGCTCCATGAGCCGTGAGATTAGCGCGGAGCAGGCCGCTGCCGGATGGGGAAAGGATGCGCGCGGCGCCCTGGACGGTAAGGATGCGCGCGGCGCCCTGGACGAGGACACCGCCGCCATCCTGCACCACGCATGGCGCGCCCTCCTCCGCGGCTTCTAAAACGACACGGCGTCTGTGAGGGCATGGCTCCTGTGAATGGCTCCTGACAGGAGCTCACGGGCGTTTGCGAGGGCATGGACGGCTTCGGAGCGAGGCCAGTGACGCGGAGCGCGCGGTCGTGGGCATGAAGACCGAGGGGCCGAGATCAGGCCGAGATCAGGCCGAGATCGCGGAGATAGGCCTCGAGACACCTCGCCTCTGCCTCTGCCCCGCAGTCCTCCTCGAACATGGAACATCAAGGCGTGTGTGCGGAAGGCGTATTGCGTATGCCCTATCGAGCCGCGGTTCCGGACCGCCGGGTCGGGTGGGGTGGTAGCGGGTTCGCGCGCGTGGCCGCGCGCGTCATGTGCGATGCGCGCGGTACTACGCGTCCAAATGTGTATCAATCTACTATCCGTGATTTGACAGAAAACGGGCGCACTACCTATCCTATGAGTCCCAGCGGTTCATGTTCCGAGGCGCACGCCGCCTCAAAAATTGGCTGCCATTGCGGCCGGGTACGCCCCCAAAGTTTGTGGGCCTGCTCCACGAGCTCCTCGCGCTCGGCCTGCACCCACGCTGAGGCGACTGCCTCGTCCTCCTCGTACTCGTCGCCATGCGGCGGGTGCGCGTCGCTCGTCATAACGGTCGTACCAGCAGTTGTACCAACGGCTTTCCCAAGGGCGGCTTGCAGGGCGGCCGATGGCCCTCGCCAGCACTCGAGCTCGCTCAGGCCGTTCCACTCGCTAGCGCCCGAGCTGCGCGCCGCCTCATCGATATCGAGAGCGCATCGCAGCAGCTGGGAGAGTAATTCGGACGCTCTTGACGACGCCACAGAGGGCGCCACGCCATCCTCGAACGCCGTGTCGAGCGCAGGCAGCGGGAGCGTCGGCGTCATGGAGGCGTGCGCGTCGAGCAGCTCGGTGTAATTCGTGGCGGCGAATGGGAGACGACCGAAGAGCGCCTCGAACAGCGTGACGCCGAGTGACCACCAGTCGACAGCACAGCCATGGCCGCGCCTCGAGAGCATCTCAGGCGCGAGGTAAGCGAGCGTCCCATGCAAGCTGGTCGCCCTCTCGTCCTCGGCTCGCACGCCCTCAACGCTCAGGATGCGCGCCTCGCCAAAGTCGATGAGGACTGGAGAGCCGTCGCAGCGCAGCACCACGTTCTCGGGCTTGATGTCACGATGGGCGATGCTGCGCGCGTGCAGGTGTGCAATCGCATGGCCGAGACAGGCAGACAGGCTGCAAGCTGCTGGAGGTGGCAGCGTCGGCAACGGACTCTGCGCAGCACACAGCCCGCGTAGATGAACACTGCGGATGCCACCGGCGAGCACCGCTTCGGTGTGAATGTAGAGATGATCCGCATCGTGCGAGGCACGGTTGAAAGCCACGATGAACGGTGAGCCACCACCCTGACAGCTGGCACGCAACGCGGCAATTTCGCGAAGTGCGTTTTCGACAACTTGTAGCTTGACCAGCAGCGCTTTCGATACCTTCTTGACTGAGACCATCGTAGAGCCATCTATGGTCGCAAAGACGGTGCCGATCGCACCGCGCCCGAGAACGATAATCGCGGAAGCGTCGGCGACTTCCTTTTCTTCATGCATACGCTCTCCTCCCCTGTTCCGCGAGGACCGGGTGTGAAAATTGGCCCCATGCTGTGAATAATCATGCACGCGCGTTCAATTTTGAATCCAAATATCATGACAGTGGTCGTAAACGTCTGTAACACTTAGTACCGTATTCCATTCTTCCTCTCGTCGGTACAATGTAAACGAGAGGAGAGAGACAGAGAGAGAGAAAGAGAGAAAGAGCTCTCATTCGCCTTTGTCCTTATCCTTCTTCGTCTTGTCCTTCTTCTTCTTCTCCTTCTTCGCCGCCTTCTCCGCCTTCTCCTTCTTGAGCTCCTCATCATCCTCCTCCTCATCAGGCGCTTCCCTCCACTCGAGTGGATGCCGGTTCCACCAGGGCCAATCTGGCAAGCAGAGCTGCCGATGGGTAGCGCACGAATGGGCACTGTCAGGTGAGCACGAACGGTGCGATCGGCTCGCGCATGCGGGAACGCTGGGCACGGGAAAGAGAGCTCGCAATCCGTGTGCGCACGCACCACCGCTGAGATGCCGCCTCCGGTCGCAAGGAAGTAGAAGGTCAGTCGGAACTCCTGCTGCAGGTAGCCAACGATGAATCCGACAATCCCGAACGCGACGACTGTGATCTGAAACGCACGCTCACAATGCAGCTGCCCTTTGAAGTCCTGCGACGCGGGCGAGCAATTCATAGCGGTGATGATTGAGCAGCCGCCTGTGGACTGCGAGCGGCGCGGGCACGGCACGTACCATGCAATGCGCCACGGACGGGAGCAGCAGCAGCAGCAGCTGTGTGGGGCGCATGGGTGCACTCGGCGAGACTGGCCGACGCTGTCCCAGCCGGAGCGCTCCTGTCCCTCTCTCAGTCGACCGCCACGCGCGCGCGTCGAACTGGGCGGAAGTTGCGCAATTAGTGCGCAAATACGTGACGCGCGTCTTTACCCCAGGCATCCTCGATAGACACTGACGGTGGGGGACTAATTAACTTGAACTTTTTGAAGTTTGAACCGGTGACGCTTCCTTATCGGTGAACCGGCTTGCGCTTGCCTATTCGAAATCCACTCTCGCCACCATGCCGAAGCCCGGTGGCCTCTTCGACAAGTCTAACCTCCTGCTCGGCACGGAGGCATGCGGCGACGGTCACGGTGACATGCGCAACGCCGGCGGCATGCACGCCAAGATGATGCGCAACCTCAAGAAGAAGCCGGGGCCCCCGCCGGAGGGCGGCCTCTCGTACGACGACTTCGTCAAGCAGGAGGCGGCCAAGAAGATCCAGAAGGGGTACAAGGAGTCGCCGCTCGTCGCCAAGAAGACCAAGGCGAGGACGGCGAAGGAGGGCGAGCCATGGGCGGGCTACGGTGGCGCGCCCGCCCATGCAGGCAAGGTCGCGCCGATGATCGACTCTGGCAACGGGCGTAAGACGCGCATGGTGATTGGTGTGCGCTGCCGGCCGATGTCGGGCAAGGAGCTTTCCAAGGGCTCGCACAACTGCATCGAGATTGAGGACGGTCAGACCGTGTACGCCAACGATCCCGACGACAAGATGGGCGGCCTCGACTACCTGCGGCTCAACGTGACCAAGGACAAAGCATACACATTCGACCATGCCTTCGGTACGAAGAGCACGAGCGAGGAGGTGTACGACAAGTGCGTAAAGGGCGTGGTCAAGGCGGTGATAGCCGGTTTCCACGGCTCGTGCTTCGCGTACGGCGCCACCGGCAGCGGCAAGACGCACACGATGGCGGGCACCGAGAGCGATCCCGGCGTGATGCCGCGCGCGATCGCCGACATCTTCAAGCTCGCCAAGCAGGAGGACGACTTCAACTGGAAGTTCTCGCTCACGTACATCGAGATCTACAACGAGCGCATTCGCGACCTGCTCAACCCAAGCGAGCACGACCTCGACGTGCGCGAAGACCCAAAGAAAGGCAACGTGGTCGCGGGCGCCGTCGAGGTGGCCGTGACCTCGCTCAAGCAGATCATGGAGCTGATGGAGAAGGGTTCGATGCACCGGACGACCGAGTCGACCAACTGCAACCAGACGTCGAGCCGCTCCCACGCGGTCATGCAGATCAACTGCGTGGGCGTCAACAAGTTCCAGGAGCGCGGGCGCGGGAAACCCATCCAGCAGCAGTCGGCGCGCCTCTCTATGATCGACCTCGCTGGCTCCGAGCGCGCCTACAAGACGGACAACCGCGGCGAGCGTCTGCGCGAGGGGCGCAACATCAACCGGTCGCTGCTCTCGCTCGCGAACTGCATCAACGCGCTCGCCGATAAGTCGAAGAAGAACCAGCACGTGCCCTACCGCGACTCGAAGCTGACCCGGCTGCTGCGCGACTCTCTCTCGGGCACTTCGGTCTCGGCGATGCTCTGTGCGATCTCACCCTCCGCTGACCAGTTCGAGGAGACGCTGAACACTCTCAAGTACGCCAACCGCGCCAAGGAGATGACACCGCCCGATAAGCTCAAGAAGAACACGAGGGAGTACGTGCCGTCCGACGAGAAGGTCGAGGTGCTCAAGGAGCTCAAGGAGAGCCTCATCCAGACCATGCACCAGCTCACGCCCGCGCCCCCGCCGCCCCAGCCGCGCGTCAACCTCGCCGGCCGCGATCCGGTCGAGAAGGGCGCCAAGAAGGCGCCCGAGAAGGCGCCCGAGAAGGCGCCTGCCAAGGACGAGCGCGCTGAGCGCGCCGAGAAGCGCGAGGCCAAGAAGGAGGCCAAGAAGGAGGCCAAGGAGGAGGCTGAGCCTGAGGCTGGCCGCGTCAAGAACGAGGTGCGCCGGCTGTCGCAGCAGGGCAAGCAGGCCGTCAAACTCGCGAGCGAGGCCGAGGCAGGCAACGCGTCGATGAGCGAGGTGCGCAAAGTGCTCGAGGAGCTCATCGAGGCGGAGCCCGAGGCCAAGTCTAACCCGGCGGTGCAGGCGGCCTACGTGGCGCTCGACAACATGGAGGCGGAGGAGGTCGAGGCCATCTCCGCCGAAGCGGCACTCCTGTGGAAGGAGCAGCAAGGCCTTGAGCGCGACTTGGCCAAAGCACGCCACGCGCACAAGATCGCGTCGGTGCGGCTCGGCTGGTACGACGCGGCGCCGCAGCACGTACCCGAGGAGCAGGTGCCCGGCGAGCAGCGCGTGGGGGGCGGCAAGGAGGCGCTTGACGAGCTCCTTGAGCGCGTGGCCCTCGAAGAGACGAACGTGGCGCGCTTGACCAAGGAGCTCAAGGCGAACAAGGAGGCGATCGACGAGCTGATGGAGGACATGCCGGAGCGCGTGGTTTCGTCACAGCGGCTCTCGCAGCTCAAGCTGACCACGAAGCACCAGCTGGCGTCCACCGAGGCTCTGCGATACAAGGTGCAGGCGCGCTCGATGGCGGGGGTGCTGTCGGAGATGCTCACCGTGTGGGGCGCCGCCATCCCGGAGGACGTGCAGGCGCAGCTGCGTGAGGTGTGCGACCTCCCCGGCGCCAAGGGCGCGGGCGCCAACCGTCACAAGACGTCCATCGACACGATGCGGCGTATGTCACTCGACTCGGCGAGGGGCGACGAGGCGAAGACCAAGTACGACCACGCGCAGGATGACGACGAGGACGAGGACGACGAGGACGAGGACGTGGACGTGCTCGACGGGGCCGGCGTCGCCACGCCCTGGCGCAACCTGGGCGCACTCGCGAAGAAGTCGGTGGGCCTTCGCAACGACATTCTTGAGGAGGACGAGGACGAGGACGAGGAGGATGCGTCTGTGGAGGTGGTCCGCAAGGCGGCGGAGGAGCTCAAGAACTCTCGAGGCAAGCGCAAGACGGTCATGAAGCTCGTCGAGGAGGCCGCCACGCCGCTGGTGGCGAAGAAGCAGGCGCGCGCTGCCGCCAAGGCTGGCGGCGCCGGCGTGGCCAAGCAGTACTCGGACACGCCGACCATTGAAGAGTGGAGTGGCGACACGCCCTCGACAGCGAGCTCGTACGAGTCGGACCGCTCGTCGACGAAGGCGTCCAAAAAGGGCGTGGCGAAGAAGGTGGGCATCACCAGCCAGCCCAACTCGGCGCGCTCGAACAAGGCAGCCGCCAAGCCTGCCGGTCTCCGCCCCCGCGCGACGAACAAGGCGTGAGAGCGTCCGGTGCTGGGGGAAGGAGGAGGCGCTGGGGGAAGGCCGGTGCTGGGGGAAGGAGGAAGCTTGGCGCCACGCGCGGGGGTGTGTGCCGTCCCCCCGGAGCTCGCACGCATGCGTGCACACACACATCCTCCCTCTGGGAACATCTCCCCCCGGAGCTCGCATGCATGCGGCCCAGCGGCGCTGGCGGAGGGAGATGTTCCCACAGAGGGAGGATGCTGATGAGATGATCACTCGGGTGGGGCGACTGCACTTTGGAGCGCTCAGGGCGGCGCTCACGACTGCACTTTGGAGCGCTCGGCGGTGGCCTGAGAAGATGCGCGTATAGGAGTCAGGTGGCATGAGGCATGATGATGATGATGATCGCGGGGCGAGTCGAGCGCGGCACGGAGGCTCATGGAGCGCCTTTTCACGTGCCTGCGAACCTCGCAGTGGTTGAAGTGGTCAGCGGTGCGGTCAGCGTAATTTGCGATTGTGTGCTATTTGCGTATACGTTTCGGCGTGCGTCGGGCGTTGACTGTTGTCTGTTCGGTTGATGTGTCGATTGATGTGCGTCGCGTGCCGCAGCGCGTGGGCCGTGTGTGGTGTGCGGTCGATCACACTTCACAGCGTGCCTTATTTTGAATTTGTCGGAATGTACCCCTTCAGCTTCAGAGCAGGTCGGTGAGCGGTCGTGTCGAACGCCGCGGGCAAAACTAACGGCCAACGGCCAACGCGTCAGCCAAGTTACTGTGTTACTCTGACTCTCTACAGTTTCAAGTATTTCAAGTACAAATGTTTTTCTCAAGAAACAAAAAGAAGAAAGTCCAGCACACTCGACAAGATGTGATTAGGCAATGAATAGGACTGTGGCTGTGTACCCCCCTCGCCACGTGTACGCTGCCTTTCGTGTTGGCTGTTTTTGGGTGAGAGATGATGATGAGCTCCCTTCAAAGAGGGGGTGTGGTCCTGAGTGATCATGCATCTGCGTCTCTCTCGCACCACGCTGAGTAGGCCTCAACGTCTTCGATCGTTTGTCGTTGCGAGCGCACTCGCAGCCAACCCCGCTTCGCTCCTCAGCCAGCAAGCGTGGGAGGCCGCCAAAACGGCCGCGGTGGCCACCAAGTTTCCTCGGCAACTCCAGGTCGAAGAGTTCCTCACGCGCGGCGGGCTGTTGAACGGCGGCGCCGAGGCTGGCAGCAGCACACCACCTCATATCCTGGACGTGCGCGCACCGTGCGAGTTCGCCAAGGGGCACATCCCCGGCGCGGTCAACGTGCCGCTCTTTAGCGATGACGAGCGGGCCGAGGTCGGCACGCTTTACAAGCGCAACGGGCACGATTCGGCCGTGAAGCGCGGGCTGCAGATTGTCGAGCGCAAGGGGTGGGAACGCCTTCTCGAGGGAGCACCTTCTCTGCGCGAGGGCGATGAGGTGCTCCTGTACTGCTTCCGCGGCGGCATGCGCTCAGGTGGCATGGCGTGGCTGCTCTCGCAGGCACCATTACACGTACACACGCTGCAGGGCGGCTACAAGCGATTCCGCAATTACATGCTGGAGGCGTGGTCCGAGGCGCGTCCGATTTGCGTGGTGGGCGGCCCGACAGGCTCTGGCAAGACGGATGTGCTCCACGCGCTGCGTGACCATCTCGGCGCGCAGGTGCTGCCATGGGTGGCGCACTTGACTTGACTGCCATGGGTGGCGCCGGCGCGCAATGACTGCCATGTGTTGCCGCTGATGACTCCGATGGCCTCCGAAGGCCTCTCACGCAGGTCCTTGACCTCGAGGCCACTGAGTGCCACTGAGTGCCATGGAGTGCCACTGAGTGCCACTGAGTGCCACTGAGTGCCACTGAGTGCCACTGAGTGCCACTGAGTGCCACTGAGTGCCACTGAGTGCAGGTCCTTGACCTCTGAGTGCAGGTCCTTGACCTCGAGGGCGACGCCAACCATCGCGGCTCCATCTTCGGCGCCCTCGGGTACGCACCGCAGCCGACGAGCGAGCAGTACGAGAATGTGCTCGCGCTGCAGTGGCGGCGCTTCTCAGCCAGCGCACCCGTGTTCATCGAAGACGAGAGCCACGCCGTCGGAAAATGCGGCGTGCCGCCCGGGCTCTGGCAGCGGATGCGCTCGGATCAATCGGCTGTGCTGCGGCTGCAGGTGCCACACGAGGCCCGCGTGGCCAAGCTCGTGTCCGAGTACGGCGTCTTCCCGCCACAAGAGCTTGCTGCGTGCGTGCGTGGCCTCTACAAGCGGCTCGGGCACGCTAAGGTCGATGAGCTCGTGGCGCTGCTACTCGAGAACGAGCCGCCCGAGCTCGCACAGGTGCGCTGGTGACCCCTGAAGGCCCCTTATGAGACCTGATGACCTTCCTGACGACCTCCCTGACGGCCTCCTAACGGCCTCCCTGATCGGCGAGCGGCGCCCGTGATCACACAGGTCGCTGACGCGCTACTTGTCGACTACTACGACAGCATGTACGCGTACCAGGCCAAGAATCG
>Ga0209550_10002464_pt1 | contig 17750 bp, 10 predicted proteins | sample LauGreSuBDMM15SN_2_FD_187567 | JGI IMG/M metagenome (GOLD analysis project Ga0209550, IMG submission 187567) | Freshwater lake microbial communities from Lake Michigan, USA - Su13.BD.MM15.SN (SPAdes) (version 5) | ecosystem: Environmental > Aquatic > Freshwater > Lake | place: Lake Michigan...
GATACAGGAAGAACAGGACCTACTGGAGCTACAGGAAGAACAGGACCTACTGGACCTACTGGAGCTACTGGAGCTACTGGAGCTACAGGAAGAACAGGACCTACTGGATTTACAGGACCTCAAGGTATTCCTGGAACAGCATCAACTACTGGAGCTACTGGAAGAACAGGACCTACTGGATTTACAGGACCTCAAGGTATGCCTGGATCAGCGTCAAATACGGGAGCTACTGGACCTCAAGGTATAACAAATCCTGTTCCTATAACAAATCCTCAAACTCAATTCAATATACAAACTGCGGACAATAATACAAATGCTTTTGTTATAAAACAACCAACTATAGGAGATACTGAATTATTAGGAGGTTTTATACGGGTCAATGATACAGATAAAAAAACAAATAATGAAATATCATCTTCTAGTATTCAAATTTCGGTTAATGATAATCCAGTGTTCACTAGTGCAGTTTATAATCAAAATGGATTAGCGTTTACTTTCAACGATGGAACATATAACAGTTATGCTTATTTTGGAAAAGCAATGGGTAATTTTCCAAGAGCAGAATTAAGACAAATTACAGACGGGGTTACAAGAACAAGTTCTTTACAGAGTGATGAGTTGAAAATAAATGATGAAACGAATAGTAGTCAATTGGATTCTACCTTTTTAAGTTTTAATAACCCAACTGGAGATAGAGGACAATATAGTGCAAATCGTATAACCTATTCTAAAGGGGTTCCTCTAGTTGAGACATTAGTTATGAAAGAAGATGGTTTAACAGTAACAGATGGTACAAATAGTATATCTGTAAATCCAAGCAATATATCATTGATAGATAATAGTTCAAATAGAAGTTATTTGACAAAACTAGCATTACAATTATTTTCACCTGCTTCAACAGAAACATCAACCGCGAGTTTAAATCAAACAACATTAGTATTAAGAAATACGGCAACAAGTCCAGAGATTTTAACATTAACAAAAGATAGTATAAGTATCAATAGTCCTGTGAATAACAGTACTTTTGAAGCTAAATCAAACATATTAGAATTAAAAAATACGGCAATGCCTACAGAGATTTTAACATTAACAAAAGATAGTATAAGTATAAATAGTCCTGCGAATGACTTTGCTTTTAATTTAACTAAAGATGGATTAACAATGAGTGGTAATATTTTTCCTCCTACAAACACAATTTCTATGGATAAAGATCAAATAGAATACGTTGATGCCGCTCTAAATAAAAGCTATTTTCAAAGCACTTCGTTAAGATTGTACAAATCCGATGATTTAGTGAATCCAAAGATTTCAGTAGACAGTACTGACGGTATAACTGGTACTAATATAAAAATTGACCCTTTCATAAATAATAATTTAACAATCACAGTATCAGGAACAGGATGTGTAATAATATCTGGTTTAACCAATGTAGGCACATCAGATCCTGCGCCTAATTTATTTCCTGGAAGTTTATATACACGTACAACAGGGGTGCATAAATTTGTATGCATCGTCTAAAAAAATAAAAATTTAGATATATTAAATATAAAGTTTTATGGGTTTGTAACAGGAGAAATGAGATGTATTATTATAATGAGTCTGTATGTGATACAACAAAATTCTGTATGTTTTGAATGTTATCAACTCTTATATTAATTGATAAAAAACAGTTACAGATATATTTGAAATATATCTGTTGATAAGCTATTAATTCGATATTTTTTAATTTATATTAAAAAATATATATTTTTCATTATATTTAACATTGTCAAAACTAGAATATTAGATATACTTATATTAATAATAAATATAAGTATATCTAATATTGTATTGTAAAAAATTATAAAAATATATTTTGTATATTTTTATAAAACAAAGAATATCTTTTTGAATATTTTATAAATTATTATTCATTCACTAAATAAATGAATAAGGAAGATGATGATATTTTAAAATATCTAAAAAATAATTTTAATGGTAATGAAAATTATGTAAATATAATAGATAATATTATCAGAATAACTAAATCTGAACAAGTTAGTTTGTATATGTATGATGATAAATTAAGTTGTAATATATTGTATTCTACAGATAAAAATAATAATATTCAGTATATAAAAGAATTTATAGAAAAAATAAAATTTAAAAAAAAAAATATTATTACTTCAACGAATTCGTTATTTATTCCTGTAAAAAATTTAGATGAATATTTAGGTTTGGTAATTTTAACTAGAAAGGAAAAGGAATATTCAGATAAAGATGTTGATAATATTGTATGTTTTATTAGTATATTACAAATTATATTATCAAAAGAAAAATTAAAGTGTTTAATAAATAAGAGTAATTCGTCGGAAACAAATATATCAAAAGAAATGTTTCTGGCTAATATGAGTCATGAAATTCGAACTCCTCTTAATGGAGTTATCGGTTATAACCAATTGTTAATGCAAACACCTTTAACAACAACACAGAAAAATTATTTAAATTCTATGAATCAGTGTAGTTTACAACTTATGCAAATTATAAATAATATTTTAGATTATGTTAAATTGTCAGCTGGTAAAATGAAATTAAATGTAGAATGTTTTTCACTAAAAGAAGTTATTCAAAATGTTAATAATACTATAAATAAAAAAATTCAAGAGAAAAAACAAAAATTAGAATTTATTTACGATAAAGTATTACCTTCATTTATAATGTCAGACCAACATAAAATCGTTCAAATTCTAATTAATTTGATATCGAATGCTAGTAAATTCAGTGATATAGGAAAAACAATTCAAATTGTTTTAAAATTAAAATCTAAAAAAATTTTAGAAATATCTGTAAAGGATGAAGGTATGGGTATCCGTCCAGAAGATACAAGTAATATTTTCAAACCTTTCATGCAGTTAGAAAATTATTCTACTATCGGTTCTGGATTGGGTTTAGCAATATGTAAAAGTTTAATTAATCTTCTCAAGGGAGATATTACTGTAAATAGTACTTTAGGTGTTGGAACTACTTTTACTTTTTTTATAGAGTTTGAAGAATATGAGAATTATGAAAAAAATAATATACAAGATAAAACGATTTTTATAAATAAAAATGTTCTTATAGTAGATGATGTTGCTGACAACAGAATTTTCTTATCTGAATTATTATTTGAATGGAAAATGAATCCAGTTATATGTGCTTCGCCATTAGAAGCTTTAAGATTGGTTATAGGAGATAGGTATAGCTTTGATCTGGGATTGATAGATATATGTATGCCGATTATTTCTGGTTCTGAATTAGCGAAGCAAATAAAGGAGGAAAAACCAAATTTACCATTAATAGCTTTATCATCTATTGATTCTTTTGTAAATACTACAGATTTTGATTATAAAATAGATAAACCAATTAATAAATTACAATTATTTAATATTATATACAGAGTCCTGACAAAATCTAATAATTATTATTCTCTTTTTCCGGAGAATAATAATTTAATAAAAAACTTATTTTCTAAAAAACTTGTTAAAATTATAATAGCAGAAGATATAATAGATAATAGTATTTTATTAAAAAATATGTTAGAAATTTGTGGTTATGATAATATTACAATAGTAGACAATGGTATAAAAGCATTGGATACTATTTTAAAATCAGATAAAGAAAATAGTCCTTTTAAATTACTACTTTTAGATTTAAAAATGCCTCAAATGAATGGTTTTGAATTAATTAAATCGTTAAATAAAAATAATATTAATAATTTAGAAATTGTTATTCTAACAGCTTCTATATTGGAAGAAGATATTATACAATGTAAAAATTGTGGTATAAAATATTTTGTAAATAAACCTATAGAATTTAAGGAATTTAAATCTGTTATTTCTCATATTTTAGAAAAATAAAAATACTAATGTTTACAAATATCTCATTTCTTCTAATTTACCTATAATATAATATTCTATATCTTCTATCTTGACAGTGTAAGGAACTTCTATTAAGTTAACACCATTGTCTTTACACATACTTTTTTTAATAACATCTCTATATTTCTGATTTAAAAAATCTTCCTTGTTTTTATGAAAATAAGAAGTATATTCATAATGCTGTCTTCCGTTATATTCAAAAGCTAATTTCAATAATTCACAATATCCATCTAATTCCAGATTGTATCTACCTCCGGTTACTGGATTATTTAAAAATTTTGGACGACTTTTTATAAATCTTTGTTTAAAGATTTTTTCTAATACCCTCCGACATTCAGTCTCTCCTCTACTTTCTTTTTTATATCCGACATTTTCTATATCATCATTATTATTGACTATAATATTTTTTTTATTTATGTCATTGTTAAAAAATGATATATAATTCATTGATGTCCAATTACCTTCTTCATGTCTTCTAAATATAGCAAGTATTAAAATAACTACACAAACTCCTACAACAAATACCTCGAATTCGTACTTGCTATATAGATAATATAAATCTTTTATTATTTTATACATATTTATATTTTATATATATTATTATTTTATACATATTTATTATTTTATACTACTTGACAAACAAATATAGTAATTTTGTAATACCAGCAATAAATTAATAATTACATGTGTTAATTTATAAAATGGTTCAACTACAGATAAAAGTATTATTGTGATATTTATTAATAAAAAAGGTATTAATACTTCAGCCGGTAGATTGATAAATAAGAGCAAAGTATCGATTATAATAGGTATAGATATACATATATTATGATTAGTGTAAAAATTAATAATATTTTTATCTGAAACAATAAATAATTTTAATATATTAACTATACAATTATAATTAGCAAGAAATAAAAATACTACAGATATAGATAATATACAAAATAAATATTCGGTATTATAATAATTAGTAATAATAACTAAAAAACTTCTTGTATTAATACTTAACATATCATTTAAAAATAACAATATATTTTGTTCGTTTTGTCGTATGTAACAATCTTCATTTTTTTTATAATATAAAATACCACACACATCTTTATAATATTTATAAGATGTTGTACTTAATATAATTACACCAATTAAATCAATTATATTTTTCTGATTAATATCATAACGATAAATATAATATAATAAAGGGATATTCATAATGTGTATATAACAAGATATTTTATTTGATAAAATATCTGTTTTAATATTTATAAAGTTTGTAATTTTTTTAAATATTATTTTATTCATAATTAAAAACCAATATAAATTTAGTGTATATAAAATGTAACAGGATACAATAAGAATAGATGATAAAATATAATTTAATTCTGAATATTTTTTAAAAACTATATCAAAATAAATATTATTATAAATAATTTCATAATAAAAATCATATATTCTAAATTTCAGAAAAGATAGATAAAATAGTAATATATTTACATTGTAAATAATTGTATTGCTCGGAATCCAATATTTCAAAATGTAAAAAATAGATGAAATTTCTGTTTTTAATAACGGATATAAAAATATAAATCTATCTTCCAATGATAAATCGTAATAATTATTGTATAAAATGATACCAAATACACAACTATGATGTAATATTGATGAATATGTTTTGGAGAAGAAAAAATCTATAAATAAATATAAACTTACAATTGATGATAATGTGTCGAATTTTATGATAATATCTAAAGAATCCTGATTATTTGGATTAAATAATAAAATTAAATTATAATATATACACAAAAAAAATGAATATAATGATATTACAAATAGAGATATATTTTGTATATCTAATATTTCTATTGATTTTAATCTATTTTTAAATAAATTTTTAATAATATTACACAGCATTATTTAAATATAATCAAAACATATTTAAATATGTTTTGATTATATTTTTTAAAATTTGTAAAACTAAAAGAAGAACTGTATTTATTTTTTTATATTTTAAAAATATAAAAATTATACTAAATGTCTGTAGAATTGATAATTGATAATAGAGAACATGCTCTCATTAATAAATTAAGAAATAATCACAAATTTACTATAGATCAATTAGATATCGGTGATATACTTTTTAAACAAAATGGTAATATTATTTTTATAATAGAACGCAAAACCATATCCGACTTTAAATCTTCTATATGCGATAAAAGATACCGAGAACAAAAAGCTCGTCTTTTAAATTCTGGTATAGTACATAATAGAATTATGTACATAATTGAAGGTAATTTAGACACATCGCTTACTTCATCTATTGACGGATTTCCTATTTCAACTTTAATAAGTTCTGTTATTAATTGTATGTTAAGAGACGGAATTTTCGTATATAAAACTTCATCTATTCTAGAAACATCTGAATTTATTAAAAAATTACATCAAAAATTAGAAGAAAATATAAATATTTTTTTTAATTTTTCCAATATAAAATCTATAACAGAAACAGAATATGCTTCTACTTTAAAAAAGAAAAAGAAAACCAACTTGACACCCAGCATTTGGTTTATTACTGTTTTATCTCAAATTCCTCAAGTTACTGAAAAAATAGCATTTGAAATTATAAAAAAACACGATTCTATTATGTCCCTGACTTCAGCATATAAAAACTGTAATTGTCCAGATGATGCTAAAAAACTTCTATCGGAAATAAAAATTCCAATTGGTATTAATAAAGAAAAAAGATTAGGTCATGTTATATCTGAAAGAATTTATAATTTTTTTCATACAATTACTATATAATGATAACCACATGTAATTTAATATATATTTTATATTAAATTAAATATTATATAATACAAAAATATTACTCACATAAATATAAAATAGCATTTTCTAAATTAGTATTCATATAGATTGAATATAAAGCCTCATCTTCCGAACAATTAGTTATAGACATTAAAATTGTAATATTCTGATCTATTTCCTCTGGATTATCTTCTTTAATTTCCTCTTCATATTCATCAGTATCTACTTCTTTACTTTCCTCGATATTTTCTTCTTTATTGTCATTTTCATCTTCATTTACTTCTTTGTTAATAATATTATCAAAAGGTATATTCTGTAGACATAATGGACAACTTGTCTTGTATTTACCCCATTCTATTAAACAATCATAATGAAACACATGAGAACAAGTAGTAATACCTACTTCTTCGTCTACTTCAAAATCTGAAATACATATACAACATTTTGTATTTTCTGAGAAATTCTTAATTTTTAATTTTTCCTTTTTAATCAATAGATTCACATTTTTATTTTTGTGTATGTTAGATTCATTCACACTATCATTTGCTACTTGTTCTATAATTTTTTCTTCTATATTATCTATAAATAACATGTTATTGACATAATCAATATAATCTACATATTCTCTGATAGATTGTACCATATGAAGATAAACATATGGTTGTGAAATAGTACGACGAAGTGGATTAGGATAATTATTTTCTCCAATATTATTTTCTTGAGACATTTTTATAATTTATATAAAAATGTCATAATATATTTCATTTTTACAAAAATAATTGTTTTATAGTAGAAAATTTATTTTTAATATCTGTAAGTTCTTTTCTTAATTTTTCTATTTCGATATTTTTATCTTCTATAATAATTTTCTGTTCTGATATTTCTGTTTTAAGTTTATAAACATATGGATTTATTAAATTATTTATAGCATTACACACTTGAACATTTAACAGATTATCATCTTCATTCACGACCTTATCTTCATTCACGACCTTATCTTCCTTCACGACCTTATCTTCCTTCACGACCTTATCTTCCTTCACGACCTTATCTTCCTTCACGACCTTATCTTCCTTCACGACCTTATCTTCCTTCACGACATTATCTTCCTTCACAAACTTATCTTCATCTTGTTCACCATCGCACCCATCTTGCTGTTCACCCTCTTCACAATCACCTTCGTCATCACAATCACCTTCGTCATTTTCACCGTCACCCTCATCTTGTTGCTCTATTTCATCTACTATAAAATTTTCATCATATTTAAATTTCCATTGAATACATAAAGATATAATATCCTTGTTCAATGATAATATTTTACCATTTACATATTTACCGGTTACAATTTTATTATCATTAAATATTAGTCCTGATTCGGGATGCCAAATAGAATTAATATCTTTATTTTTTTTTAATATAATACGGTTATTATTTTTACTCATTTTTAATATATATTTAGTTTTTAAATATATGAATGGTACATATTAATTAATTCTTTCATACTTCCAATTTAATTGAACAAACAATTCTTCCATTATATTATCATGAAAAGTTTGTCTTTCAATTGTTTTTAGAATACTAAAATCTTCTTTTTTACATATATGATTATGTCTTTTAAGAAGTTGATATAATACATGATGTGTATTTATAAAATTAATTCTAGTAATTTTATTTCTATATTTTTTATCATATAATAAAGTCAATTCATCAAAATCATTTAATAAAATTTCTTCAAGATGAGTTATATCGTCCGGTTTTACACCAGTTAAATTATAATGTATCAAATTAATATTTTCATAATGTTTATTAAAATTTAATTCTTTCAAAAACATAAATACATGTTTCTTACTTATTTTGGAAAATCTATAATCCCTTTCGTTATTTATGTTTCCCAATAATAAATGATGTCTGTCAAATTCTTTTTCTAACTTTTCATAAACTTCTTTTTCTATTGTACAATTCTGTTTTCCTTGATATTGATTCATACAATCTCTAAAATGTATTTTTCTGTCATAACTATATTTGTTAGATATATTTACTCTGTCCGTATCTTTATATGAAGACTTGAAACATAATATATCAGTAGTCATTCCGCAATTAATACATATACATGTATTATTATCTGTTATATCAAAACTATTGTTTTCATTACACTTTAAACAATTATTTGTTTTCTTATTATCCACATTTATATAAAAATCAGTATATTTATATACTATGTCTAAATATTTTTTTACTATATCAGTCTTATCTTTATTATTATATTCTATCTTACCTATAAAGTTCATCTTAATAGGTGTATTAATAATCTTTTTATATTCTTCTATATACGGAATACTTTCTAATATATAATAATTGTAATCCGTGTTTTCTTCTATATTACTTATCTTCTTTTTTATACTTTCTATATTATTTTTTAATATACTTACATATTTGTCATTTACAATATTTTTATTGAAAGTTTTTTCTAAATCAGACAAGACTTTCCTCAGATTTCCTAGATTATCGTATTTTTCATTAAACTTTTCCTTGATTTTATTATCAATATATATAATATCCAAATCATTTTTTCTTACACTCATATAATTTTTTTTAAAATACAATTTTCTTTAAATAAATAAGAAAAAATATTATATTTAAATATAATATTATATAAAAATGTTTTTACTTTTACTTTTCCTTTTTTTATTATTTTATACTTTTTATTACATTATAATAACTTATACTAGTTGTCATGAAAAATACACCAAAAGAAAAAAAATATCAAAAAAAAAAGGAATATGTTACTTTGATATAGACGACACATTAACTACCGCAACTGGTGATATAGACAATCTCGTCAAAAAATGTATTGATAACGATTTTGCTGTTGGTATAATAACCGCCAGTTCCAGAAAATTACATGATATATGCATCGGTCCTAAGTCAAAACATCCTTGGATGCCTGAATTATTATGTAAACAATTCAATCAAAACCCTTCTCTTTATAACAGTTCAGTTGTATTATCAGGAAAAACACGACCAACTCCTACCATTCCTTATAACAAATACGGTATGGTAAAAGCACATGACATGGAATATTGTAGAAATTTACACTATCCTCACATACCCAATAAATGTCTAGTTCTTTTTGACGACCAAAAACAAATTATTTCTAATGTTAAAATATATAATAAAGAACTTGAAACTCAATGTTCTTCTCACAATCCTGAAGACCCTGGTATATGCGATTCTCTTGGTAAATTATTAGATGCAGAAACTGTTGAAAATAAGGTAAAATCGATGATAAACAACGGTTGTTCTTAATTCTATTAATAAATAAATATATATTTATACAATACTTTCCATCATACAGATAATAAAAAATGAACTTACATCTTTTATTAATTTTTTCTTTTTTCCAATTATTTTTAATTACTACATTAAGTATTTATTATACAATTACATATAGTCACACAGGATTAAAATTAAACGAACACCAAATACATCATTTAAAACACTCTTCTAACTACGGTACTTCTATATTTATGGATAAATTATTTAAAACTAATCAATTTATTATTGATTAATTATAAAAAATTTATTACTAAATTAGTAATAAATTATAAATTTTTGTATCCAACAAACTATTAATATATTTCGCTAATACTAACCTTATAATTAATATTTTCTTTTTTATCACCATATAAACATATTAAATTATTTCCTTGGTTATTCATAAATATTTTAGAACCTATAAAATATGTATCATTGTTAACTATAGGATTAACAATTATTGGTTTTTTTTCTACCCACAAAAATCCTTCTCTTTTATATACACTAAAATACGGAGACATTTCTGTATTTATAGTAGATGTAATTAAACTTAAAACATTACTATCACCCGACATATCCATATAAGGTAATAATATTTTATTATTGTCAATATCATTATATGGATTATTATTCTTAAATGAAAAATATAAATCATTTATAATATATTCTTGTTCCCATTTTTTATTATATTTTTTAAATATATAAATTTTCATTTTATAATTATTAACTGTTGGATTACCATCTAAATAGTTGCATATTAATGTGTCATCATTTTTTATTAACATAATATCTCCAAAATGTTTATTATTATTTTCAAAATACGATTCTATAATGTAAGGACTTGTTGCTTGTGGATCATCAATTTTTTGAATAGATAAAACAAATGTTTTATCATAAACATTATTAGAATTATAATAAGGACATGTAAGTAAAATACTATTCCCAGATTGCGATACTTCAAAATTATTACCTAATACTATAAATTTAGCATTCGGTGGAACATAATTACTAATAGGATTATTTTTTATCAAAAGTTCTGAAGAATTTATAATTGTTTCTAATTCAATATTATTATTATTTATTTTATACACATAAAAATAAGAATAGTTTGATATGTCTTTAAGTCCTTTGGTAACAGTATTAATAGTTTTAACTTTGTTTACATAAATTTTATTATTAATGTCTATTACTATTTTTTCACCAAAAATACTGGTATTATCATTATAAGGATCTTGAGTACCTGAACTATTAATTACAATGTAATTACCCGCTAATATATCATATCTATACATATAAAAAGTTCTGATTCCATTTAAAAAACAACATAAACAAAATAAACTACCATCAGAAGATATACTAATGCTACTGAAAAGACCATTATGTACAAAAATTGTATCGTCAGGTTTTTCAAAATCTGATGAGAAAATCCATTTTTGTGTATTAAAATCTTTATTATAAAATTGTATTTTTGTACCATATAATATGGCTATAATTGTTTGATATGAATTAATAGTTGAAATTAATTGAAATGGATTATTAGTAGGTAAAGATAATGATTCATATACATATGTAGCTGATTCACCAACCCCAACTTTAACTTTAACTTTAACTTCGGAATTGCTATTATTAATTGGATTTATACAAGGGAAAAATGATAACGAGTTATTATTTAGTATAATCCATTTTTTTGTATTTTCTTTATCAAATAATAATGAAACATTATTATTATTCGAATTTAAATTAATATAACCATTTTTATCAGATTTTATAATAACTTCACATCCAGTGTTATATAAAATCTGTACATTATAAACTGTATTTGATTTATACATATTAATATCTTCTTGTTTTTCTGGTAATGTTAATATAATATCATCAGAAGAATTATCAACTATGGTATTTATATGGTTCAAACCAAGATTTTGATTTCCATTTATAATATTTACTATATCCATCTTATCCAAATCACTATTATAATCATTTAAATTTATCCAACTGTTATTTAGAAATATAATTTTAACAGTGTTAATATTTGTTTCAAGTTTGATTTCTGTTGTTGTTCCGCTATTAGTTAATTTTATAATAACTGGTAAACTTAGACCTTGTATTATACCAGAAGGTATGTACTTTGTTATTATTGTGTAAATAACATTTTGTTGATTAGATGATGGTGTCGGAATTATTATACTTATAGGGTTTTCTAAAGTAGAATCTTTATTATTTACTATAATTGTTTTATAATTTAAATTAATAGTTTCGTTATTAGAATCAGTTATATATGTTTTTAATTGCGAATCTGCAATTTTTTTTATATTTTTATAAATATCATCCTTTTCATCGGTAATTTTGTCAAAATTATTATTCATTTATAATTAGTAATATTTTTATTTTAATTATATATACTTAAATAATTCTTGTTAGGATTATTATAAATTAACATTTTACCCGTATCCGATATTACCCCATCAATATTATTATTTTTTATATTATTATAAGTATTGGGACTATTAGGATTAGTAGGATTATTAAGTAAATCAATATAATTACTACTACTCTTTGAATAGATATTATTATTTGAAAAATAATAACTAAGTCTATAATTTGTTTCTGATATATAGTCATTTATGGTAACAACACCTGAATCTACAGTTGAACTTAAAATAATATTTGCTTGTATTTTATTATTCACATTAATATTCGGAAATGTAATATCAGGAAACGATTGTTTCAACTGCCAACTATTTGTTATTAATTGATAATATTCTAAATTACCTTTAGAAAAATCTATATTATCCAAATTAATTGGGTATGCTACTATTAATTTATTATTAGCTGAAATCGTTAGTTTAATATATGTATTAAAAAATATTTCTAAACCGTAAGATGGAAATTGTTTTCTATTATCTATATTTTCAAGATGTAAATGATTTAAATATTCAAATTTTTGTATATTTAAGTTAGAGTTATATGTGTATTGAACTATCGTATAGAAAAATTTTGTTATATTTCTATTTACAATAGAAGTATCGTAAAAATAATTAATAGTAAAAAATAAATTATTACCATCTTTAGATAATACGGTTGTTTTTCCAATACAACATTTTATATATGGTATATTATTTAATATCTTATTTTTAATATCTACCAAATCTATTTGTTGTATTTTTTCTATAGTTAATGATGGGATATAAACCCATACAGAACCTTTAATAATATCTTCGTTTTTGTATACATATTTTTCATCAGTAAATGCTATATTTTTACTATTAGAATAAGATAAAGAAGTTCCTAATTGAGAAAATCTAGACACTCTATTGATATTATCTTCAATATCATCAGTCCAAGTTATCCCATATGTTGAATATGCTATAGTTACACTACTATCACTAATATTAGATTTATTATTTCCTACAGCAATAAATCTAATACCATTCCAAGAAACACTATTTCCAGAACCTCCTGAGAATGGATTAGTAGCAGCAGTTAACCATGTTTTCCCATTTTCTGAATAAGATATAGTTATACTCCTATTAGTATTGTAACCAACAGCAACAAATGTTTCTTGACCAACAGGTCCACCATAAGTTACTCCTAAACCAGCTCCTCCTTCAAACGGGTTATTATTAGCATTATTCCACACAATCCCGTCAGTTGAATAACATATAGTTACACTACTATCACTATTATATCCTACCGAAACATATATATATCCAATAGTCTTATTACTACCCCATATTACACAATTACCACATCCACCTAAAAATGGATTATTGACAGAAGGTTTCCAAAGTATATAATCGGTATTCGAATAACATATAGATACACTATTATCCACATTACAACCAGCTGTAACAGATGTATATTTTATTTTACTATAAGCTGTACCATATACAATTTTAGAACCATCATTGAAAGGATTGTTATTATCAATTACCCATGATATACCATCATATGAATATGCTACTTTTACTACATTATTTCTTTTTCCATATATTATAAATTTTTCTTGACCACTAATACCACCCCAAGATATACTTTCCCAAACAATACCGTTAAGATTTGTATTTACTACAGGAACAGAATTCCAAGATTTTGCTCCATCGTTTGAATAAATTATAGTTACACTACTGTCTAAATTTTTTCCAATAGCAACAAATCCATCTACGAAAACATTTAAGTTATTTTTTACTTTACCAAAAGCTATACCTATACCTTCACCAGAGAAGAAAGGGTTGTAATAATAATTACTCCAAATTACTCCATCGGTTGAACTAGATATAGTTACACTTTTACCACGATTATATCCTACTGAAACAAAACCATTTACTGAATCACCAAAGTTATTTTTTATTTTACCATATGTTATAGCACGACCTTCACCACCCGAGAAAGGATTATTATCATATCTATACCAATTTTTCCCATCTATTGAATTATATATAGATATAGTGTTATCATCATTATAACCAACGGCAACAAAAATATTTACTAAAATACCTATATCATTTAAAACTTTACCATAAGATACACCTATACCTACACCACCTGAGAAAGGATTATCAGCATCAGTTTTCCATGTTTTCCCGTCAGTTGAATAAGATATACTTCTAGAAGGACTACCAGAAGCATAACCAACAGCAACAAATCCATTTACTAAAATACCTATATCATTTAAAACTTCACCATAAGTTATACCACGACCTTGACCACCAGAGAAAGGATTAGTAACACCAGATGTTATCCAGGTTTTCCCATCGGTTGAATAAGATATAGTTCTACTACTATCAGAATTTTCTCCAACAGCAACAAACCTACCATTACCATATGCTACACCATACCCTCTACCACCAAGGAAAGGATTATCAGCATCAGTTGCCCATGTTTTACCATCAGTTGAATAAGATATAGTTCTACTACTACCTAAATTCTTTCCAACAGCAACAAACTTACCATCACCATAAGCTATACCAAAAGCTACACCAATAATATCCTCAAAACCGGGAAAAGGATTATCAGCATCAGTTGCCCAGGTTTTCCCATCGGTTGAATAAGATATAGTTCTACTACTATCATAAATTTGTCCAACAGCAACAAACTTACCATTACCATATGCTACACCATACCCTTGACCTCGAACACTATCGAAAGGATTATCAGCATCAGTTGCCCATATTTTACCATCGGTTGAATAAGATATAGTTCTACTACTATCAGTATTGTTACCAACAGCAACAAACTTACCATTACCATATGCTACACCATACCCTCCACCTATGACGCCAGAGAAAGGATCATTAGTTGATTGTATCCATTTTATACCATTAATTGAATAATATATAGTTCCAGCAGAACCCTTTCCAACAGCAACAAAACCATCTACTAAATTATTTGCATCATTTTTTACTTTACCAGAAACTACACCATAACCATTAGCATTAGCACCGGAGAAAGGTTCGGTGGTAATATTACTATCCCAAGACTTCCCATCAGTTGAATATGATATAGTTATACTACTACCAGTATTATAACCAACAGCAACAAATCCATCTACGAAAACATTTAAATCATTTTTTATTCTACCATAACTTACATCATACCCTTGACCACCAGAGAAAGGATTGGTAATACCAGTTGTTATCCAGGTTTTTCCATCAGTTGAATAAGATATAGTTCTACTACTATCAGAATTTTTTCCAACAGCAACAAAACCATCTACTAAAAAATCTAAATTATTTAAAACTTTACCATATGTTATACCACGACCTTGACCACCAGAGAAAGGATTAGTAACACCAGATGTTATCCAGGTTTTCCCATCGGTTGAATATGATATAGTTATACTACTATCAGTGTTGTAACCAACAGCAACAAATCCATCTACGAAAACTTTTAAATCATTTTCTATGCTACCATACTGTACATCGTAACAAATACCGCCAAAGAAAGGATTAACATTGGTATTTATTAAATTTTTACCATCTTCTGAATAAAATATATTATTATCTCCAACAGAAACTGATTTTATTGTTTCACCTGAATTTACAGACATCCCATAACCTCCTGATAATATATCTGTTTCAGTATTATTCCAAGATTTCCCATCTATTGAATAATATATATTTGTAGTTCTATCATTATTGTATCCAACAGCAACAAACTTACCATTACCATAAGTTACTCCTCTACCTCTACCACCAGAGAAAGGATTATTATTATCTATATTATACCAATTTTTCCCATTAGTTGAATAGTATATAGTTCCAGCAACACCCTCACCAACAACAATAAAACCATCTACTAAATCACCTGTGTTATTTAAAAGTTTACCATAACTTACACCAACAGCTCCTTTATCAAATGGATTATCAGAATCTGTGTTCCATATTTTCCCATCAGTTGAATAAGATATAGTTACACTACTACCTAAATTCCTTCCAACAGCAACAAATCCATCTACTAAAACACCTAAATTATTAAAAAATTTACCATAAGTTACTCCATACCCTTGACCACCAGAGAAAGGATTAGTGGCGTCGGTGGCCCATGTTTTCCCATCGGTTGAATAAGATATAGTTAGACTACTACCTAAATTCCTTCCAACAGCAACAAATCCATCTACCAAAACACCTGAGTTATTTAAAACTTTACCATATGTTACACCATATGCTTCACCACCAAGGAAAGGATTAGTAGCATCAGTTGCCCATGTTTTACCATCAGGTGAATAAGATATAGTTCTACTACTACCTGAATTGTTACCAACAGCAACAAAACCATCTACTAAAACACCTAAATTATTTAAAACTTTACCATATGCGACACCACGACCATAACCAGTGGCATTACCATTATAGAAAGGATTAGTAGGGACAGTTGACCAGGTTTTCCCATCAGTTGAATAAGATATATTTATACTAATATCAACACGATTGTATCCAACAGCAACAAAACCATTTACTAAAACATTTAAGTTATTTAAAACTTTACCGTACGCAACACCAAAACCTTCGTAAAAAGGATTATCAGCATCAGTTGCCCAGGTTTTCCCATCTGATGAATAAGATATACTTCTAAGATTAGTAACCCCAAAAGTAGGACCACCTCTACTAAATCCAACAGCAACAAATCTATCTTCTAAAACATATAAGTTATTTAAAACTTTACCACAACTTACACTATTACCATAACTATAAGGGAAAGGATTATCAATATCAGTAGACCAAGATTTCCCATCTATTGAATCACATATAGTTATAGTACGAGAATCATCATATCCAACAGCAATAAATTTATTCAAACCATAAGTTACACCTCTACCAGAACCGTCTATAAAAGGATTATTATTATATCTACTATACCAGTTTTTCCCATCAGTTGAATAAACTATAGTCACAGTACTATTATTGTTGGAACTTCTTCCAACAGCAACAAACATACCATTACCATAAGTTACACCAGTACCACTACCAACACTACCACCATTACTATTGAAAGGATTCGTAGCATCAGTTGCCCAGGTTTTCCCATCAGTTGAATAAGATATACTTTTATAACTACCTGAACTATAACCAATACCAACAGCAACAAACTTACCATTACCATAAGTTATACCAAGTCCTTGACCATCACTACCAGGGAAAGGATTGGTAGCATCAGTTGCCCAGGTTTTCCCATCGGTTGAATAAGATATAGTTCTACTACTATCAGTATTCTTACCAACAGCAACAAATTTAC
>Ga0209550_10002465_pt1 | contig 17748 bp, 14 predicted proteins | sample LauGreSuBDMM15SN_2_FD_187567 | JGI IMG/M metagenome (GOLD analysis project Ga0209550, IMG submission 187567) | Freshwater lake microbial communities from Lake Michigan, USA - Su13.BD.MM15.SN (SPAdes) (version 5) | ecosystem: Environmental > Aquatic > Freshwater > Lake | place: Lake Michigan...
CATGTCCGAGGCACGTACCAAAATTTTGGTGGTGGATGACGATCCCGTCCTACGTCAGCTGCTCGCCGATTACCTCAATAAGCACGGCTTTGACACCTTGCTTGCCCCAGACGCGCGCAACCTTGCTGCATTGATTCAGCGCTTTTCGCCCGAACTACTGGTATTGGATCGCATGATGCCAGGCGGGGATGGGGCCGAGGCTTTACGCACACTTAGGGCCCAGGGTGAAGACATCCCCGTCATCCTGCTGACCGCACGCGACGAGTCGGTCGACCGGATTATCGGCTTAGAAGCGGGTGCGGACGACTACGTTGGCAAGCCCGTTGATCCAAGGGAATTACTCGCCCGGATTCAAGCCGTACTGCGGCGCAAAGGTGGCTCTTCCTCAAACAAACGTCACGCACCCATTGCCTTTGGCGACTTTGTCTTCGATCCGGTGATGCGCCAGCTGCGCAAGCACGCGCAACTCGTCAAGCTGACCGGCGGTGAAATCAATTTGCTCGAAGCGCTACTGCAAAGCGCCGGCAAACCACTCTCACGCGAGCGACTCATGACGCTTGCACGCGATGATGAAGCGGGCGAGCGCAGTGACCGCGCGATCGACATCGCGATTCTCCGTCTTCGGCGAGCGCTCGAAGATGACCCTAAACAACCCCGCTGGATTCAGACCGTCTGGGGCACCGGCTATCGTTTTTCCCCTTGAAGAATACGCCCTCGCTTGTGCCGCAATCCCTACGCGCCCGCTTAATCGCCCTGTTGCTCATCAGCGTGCTGGCTGGGCAGTTTGCGACACTTTATCTGGCCTCGCTGTATCAACGGGATCACGCGCAGACCGTTGCGCTCGACCTGATCGCGACGACCATCCGTGCACTGCATTTTTCGATGGAACATGCAGCCCCCGCTGACCGCGCCGAATTTGTCAGACAAGCCTCAGAGGGGCAGTGGCGACTGTGGTCGCGCCCTCTGCCCAATGATGTCCGACTCTTGCGTAAGTCCACCCCCGCCAACGCAGAGACTGCACGCATCCAGCCAGCTCAGGAAAAACAAGCCAATACTCAGTCTGGTGCCCGCCGACTCATTAATCGACCCCCGGTTGACGCAGATCCAACTGCCAACGAGAGCGTGCAAGGCGTGCGCGCAAGCAGCACCAGTGACCGCAGCATCAGCGGCCTGCTGGAGAGTCTGAACGAGCGTCTGAGCGGCGACAGTCGGATCGCCGTGTCCTACGGGCAGCCACCCGAACTCTATATCTCGCTGCCTCAGCTCAGCGAACCCGTGCCAACACGGCTACGCGATTGGCTTGTCATCCCACTGGAGCAGCTCAAACCGCCCTTGGCAAGCTCGCTGATTGTGTATTGGCTCATTGGGTTAGTCGTGATTATGTTCGTTGGGGTATTGTTTTCATGGCATGTCACGCGGCCCATCACCCGTCTCATGCAAGCAACCGACAAACTAGCGGCCGGAACTCCTGCGCCCGTTGATCCCACCGGCCCCACAGAATTACGGGTGCTGGGCGAGCGGTTTAACGCCATGCTTGCGGCGCTGCGTCTGTCGGAGTCGACCAAGCGCACGCTACTTGCTGGGCTGCCACACGACCTCAAAGCACCCCTTTCACGTATGTGGCTGCGCGTAGAAATGTCAGACGAACAGGCTCTCAAAGAAGGCCTGCGCAACGACTTGCAGGATATGCAGCATATCGTGGACCAGTTCATTCATTACCTGCGGGGCACTGATATAGAGTCCTACCGCTTCACAAGCTTTTCGTTAGATCAATGGCTGCGTGAGCGGGTCGCAACCTGGCAGCAAACCGGCAAGGCGATACACCTAGATGGGCAACCCGCGCGGGGCTCAATCCGAGGCGATCAGGTTGCGCTCTCCCGCTTAATGGACAACCTCATTGGTAACGCCCTACATCACGGCGCCCCCCCTGTGCATGTGCGTTTGGTGGCAGAGGCAAAGACCGCGGTGCTCACCGTAACGGATCACGGCCCGGGCATTCCTCAAGCCTTGCGCGCAGAGGCACTTAAGCCCTTTGTACGGCTCGATGAAGCACGCACCCGCTCAGGCAACGTCGGCCTTGGGTTGTCGCTCGTCGAGTCGATTGTGCGCGCACATGCCGGCACGCTGACACTCGGTCAGGGCCCAGAAGGCGGGCTACAAGTCGAGGTCCGGCTACCCCTTCTGACGACGGCCTAAGCCTCTGCGGCGAGCCGTTCCCGGTAGGATGGTCTCTGTCGTGGCAAAATGCACCTTTGATGCTTTCTATTGCGCCCTTTGAAACGGTATGACCCAAGAATCCTCCGCCCCTGTCACCACGAATTTTCTACGCAATATTATCGATGCCGATCTCGCTGCGCAAAAGTTTGAGGGCAAGCGCTGGGCGGGCGCGCCAGGGCCTGCCTCCGTTCAGGCAAGCGGTTCTCCCGATCTAGCTCGCATACGCACACGGTTTCCGCCCGAGCCCAATGGCTATTTGCACATTGGTCACGCAAAAAGCATTTGCTTGAATTTTGGATTGGCACGTGATTACGGCGGCGTGTGTCACCTACGCTTTGACGACACCAACCCAGAAAAAGAAGAACAAGAATACGTCGATGCGATCATCGACGCCGTGAAATGGCTTGGCTTTGACTGGAAATCCAACAACACCGAGCACCTGTACTTTGCAAGCAGTTACTTTGCCACGATGTACGCCTGTGCCGAGGCGCTGATTTTGGCTGGTCACGCCTACGTTGACGAGCAAAGTCCAGAAGAAATGCGATTGATGCGGGGCACGCTCACCGAGGCTGGAAAGAACTCCCCCTTCAGAGACCGCTCTGCGCAGGAGTCCTTGCAAATGCTGCGCGATATGCGTGCCGGCAAACATGCCGATGGCAGTATGGCCTTGCGCGCGCGCATCGATATGGCGTCACCCAATATCAACTTGCGTGACCCGGTGCTCTACCGTATTCGCCACGCTACACACCATCGCACGGGTAACGAGTGGTGCATCTACCCCCTGTATGCCTTCGCGCATCCCATCGAAGATGCGCTCGAGGGCATCACACATAGTATTTGCACACTCGAATTTGAAGACCAGCGCCCGTTTTATGATTGGACACTGAACCGGCTTCAAGAGCTTGGACTGTTCACCACCCCCCTACCGCATCAGTACGAGTTTGCGCGACTCAACATGAGCTATATCGTGACTAGCAAGCGCAAGTTGCTACAGCTTGTCAAAGACGGTCATGTCAACGGCTGGGATGATCCCCGTATGCCTACCATTGCAGGCTTGCGCCGCCGCGGTTACACCGCCGCTGCGCTGCGCTTATTTTGCGAACGCACCGGTGTTTCAAAATCTAACTCGCGTATTGATTACAGCTTGCTGGATCAAGCGCTACGTGAAGATCAGGATCCCATCGCCTTGCGCTCGGTAGCCATCCTTGACCCGCTCAAGCTCGTGATTACAAACTTCCCGGTCGACCATGTTGAGCCCTGCCACGCGCCGCGCAACCCGCACGCACCCGAAGCGGGGATGCGTGCTTTCGGACTGACGCGTGAGGTGTGGATTGAGCGTGAAGACTTTGTTGAGGTCCCACCAAAAAAATACTTTAGGCTATTCCCCGGTAATAGCGTGCGCCTGAAATACGGTTACGTCGTCACTTGCACAGGTTGCGTCAAAGACGCAGCTGGCAACATCACAGAAGTGCACGCTGAATACAACCCAGATACCAAGAGTGGCACAGCGGGTTCGGACGCCGTTAAAGTCAAGGGTAACGTCACCTGGATCAGCACCGCGCAAGCGGTCTCGGCAGAAATCAGGCTGTATGACCGACTCTTTTCAGAGCCTTTTCCAGACGCGGGGGATAACGATTTCCTGAACTGTCTGAATCCGCAATCCGTGCACGTGTTGCAGGCGTTTCTAGAGCCCGGCACCGCACTCCTTCCGGGCGTTGTCACACAGTTTGAGCGCCTCGGCTACTTTGTCGTTGATCCGATCGACTCACGTCCCGATGCGCCTGTTTTTAATCGTGTCACCACACTGAAAGACACGTGGGCGGCGGCTAGCTAAGCTGTGGTGGATGAGCAGCTCAGCTTATCGCAGCGCCTTATAACGAATACGCTTAGGCGCTGCACCTGCCTCACCCAAACGTCGCTTCTTGTCGGCTTCGTACTCTTGGTAGTTACCGTCGAAGAACACCACTTGCGAATCACCCTCGAAGGAGAGGATATGCGTCGCGATACGGTCTAAGAACCACCGATCATGGCTGATCACCATAATCGAGCCTGCGAATTCAAGCAGTGCATCTTCTAGTGCGCGTAAGGTCTCGACGTCCAGATCGTTCGACGGTTCGTCAAGCAGCAAAACGTTGCCGCCCGTAATCAAGGTCTTGGCGAGATGCAGACGGCCACGCTCACCACCGGATAACTGCCCCACCTGTTTGCCCTGATCGGCACCCTTAAAGTTAAAACGTCCCAGGTAAGCGCGTGCCGGCATTTCAAAACGCCCGACCGTCAAGATGTCTGCGCCGTCCGCGATGGAATCGAAAACCGTTTTAGCATCAGGCAAGCTATCACGGGACTGATCGACGAACGCAATCTTGACCGTCTGGCCAATCTTGACTTCACCGCTATCAGGCGTGTCCTGGCCGGCGATCATCCGAAATAGTGTTGACTTACCTGCACCGTTCGGACCAATGATGCCGACGATCGCACCCGGTGGTACGCGGAAGCTCACGTTATCCATCAACAGCTTGTCACCAAAGGCTTTGGTCACATTCACAAACTCGATGGCATCGTTACCAAGTCGCTCCGCCACAGGAATAAAAATCTCCTGGGTCTCGTTACGCTTTTGATATTCGTGCGAGGACAGCTCTTCAAAGCGCGTCATCCGTGCCTTGGCCTTCGCTTGCCGGCCTTTTGCGTTTTGCCGCACCCATTCAAGTTCTTTCTTGATGGTCTTTTGTCGGGCAGATTCGGTCGACTCCTCCTGCTTGAGCCGATCATTTTTTTGTTCAAGCCACGAACTGTAATTGCCCTTCCAGGGGATTCCGTGCCCTCGGTCTAGTTCCAGAATCCACTCTGCTGCGTTATCCAGGAAGTAGCGGTCGTGCGTCACGCCAACTACCGTGCCTGGGAACTTTGCCAGAAATTGCTCAAGCCACTCAACACTTTCCGCATCAAGGTGGTTGGTGGGTTCGTCAAGCAACAACATATCTGGTTTGGAAAGCAATAGACGACATAGCGCGACACGGCGTTTTTCACCGCCCGAGAGCTTGCCAACGTTCGCCTCCCAGGGCGGCAGACGCAACGCATCGGCTGCGATTTCCATCTGCGTTTCCATGTCGTCCGAACCGCTCGAGGCCGCAGCCGCAATGACGGCCTCGAGCTCAGCCTGTTCCGCCGCAAGCTTGTCAAAATCCGCATCCGGTTCGGCATAGGCGGCATAGACTTCATCGAGTCGTTTTTTTGCCGCCATGACGGCGCCTAACCCTTCTTCTACAGCCTGGCGTACCGTATGTTCAGCGTTTAGTTTCGGCTCTTGCTCAAGGTATCCAATGTTCAGGCCCGACATCGGTACGGCTTCGCCCTCGATCTCTTTGTCAACACCCGCCATGATTTTCAGCAGCGTTGACTTACCCGAACCATTGAGTCCCAGAACACCGATTTTGGCGCCAGGGAAAAACGATAAGGAAATATCCCGCAAAATTTGACGCTTAGGCGGAACCACTTTGCCCACGCGGTGCATGGTGTATACGTATTGAGCCATAAATCCATCGATGAATAAAACAGAGATGCCGTATTGTAGGGCTTTGGCAGCGACTTCGGACTGCTCCAGGCTGGTCAAAAGGCTATGATGCTGGCTGTACACCTCAAATTTTTAATCAAACGATGACGACCCCCGACCACGCGCTGCGCTTTACCGAACAAGAACTGTCCATGCTTGGCAAAACAGCGGATGGCCTAAGCGCCTACATGGGTAAATCGGTGCTCGCTGAAATCGGTATGGACGAAGACGCAGAGTGGGTAATTTTTGCGATCCCGCTTGGCGTAGACGACACCCCCGACGAGAAAGCCACGCATGTACAAATGGGGGGGCCCGGCGCGCGCTTCGTGGGCAACCGTGGCGGGCTTGACTTGGAGTCTGAAGTCTACGACTGCCAGTACCTGTGGGCAGTTCAAATCACAGACGACCCAGAAGCACGTTTTGTCAGACTGGATCAACATGGCGACGAGTTCGACTACGCGATGGATCTCGCCGAATTATTGCCTTTCGATTTGACGGATGAAGCCCTACCCGACCCTGACCTTGAGTTGCTTGAGGATCTCGGGGACGATGATGACCCCGATCAGGATCTGCCGACGGACGAACCACCCCGCCCGCCCTCCATTCATTAAACTTGCATCGGCCAGCCTTGGACGACTCCATGGCAGGCAATCTCAACGCCCTTGAAGACCTGTGTGCTCGGTGACTCTAATTTGCAGAGGTCTCGGGCAAACGGGCAACGTGGGTGGAACGTACATCCTGAAGGCGGGTTCAACGGATTCGGGACTTCACCCGCTACAGGGGTGCGCGAACTCCCTTGTCCGGTCATGTCAGGAATCGCTGACAACAACATACGTGTATACGGATGTTTCGGATCGGCAAACAAGGTATCCCGATCTGCGATCTCGACAATGCGGCCAAGATACATCACCCCCACCCGATCCGCGACATGATGCACGACGGCAAGGTTATGGGAAATGAACAGATAGGTCAGCCCAAGATTGCGCTGTAAGTCCTTCATGATGTTCAGCACTTGCGCCTGAACAGACACGTCCAGTGCTGAAGTCGGCTCATCACACACTAGAAACTCTGGGTTCACAGCAAGCGCACGTGCAATGGAAATACGCTGACGCTGCCCGCCTGAAAACTGATGCGGGAATCTAGTTTTGTCCGAAGGGTGCAAACCAACTTGTATCAACAACGCATCGACACGCGCTTCGCGCTCCTCAGGAGTGAGCGTCGTATGCGCGAGAATTGGTTCCGCAATGATTCGTCCGACACGCCAGCGCGGGTTCAGGCTCGCGTACGGATCCTGAAAAATCATCTGCAAGCGCTTGCGCAGCGCCAACCCCCCTCGTCCTTGCATATTTGACAGCGGCTGGCCATCAAACAAAATACTCCCTTGGGTCAGCGGATATAAGCCCACCAACAAGCGGGCGATTGTCGACTTGCCACAGCCAGACTCCCCGACTAAGGCTAGCGTTTCACCCTTACGAATCGTGAAGGACACACCGTCTACCGCGCGCAATAAGGTGCGGGGCTTGCGTGACAAGACTCGCTCTAACCAAGGGGCCGACACATCAAACCAACGCGCGGCGTCCTTAACCTCTACTAACGCTCGCTGAGTCGTCATGCCACCTCCTGCGCGGGATGGAGCCAGCACGCTGCCTGGGACGTCCCCAATTGCTGTAATTCCGGACGCTCTACGCGGCAGCGATCCATGACATTGGGACAACGCGGGTTAAACGCGCAACCCGTAGGAATCGCCGTCAACCTCGGCATGCTGCCATCGATTTGTACCAGCCGTTCCACCTGCTGATGAATCGATGGAATTGAGCCCATCAAGCCCACTGAGTAAGGATGGCGAGGAGAATGAATCACATCGCGCACTTTGCCGATTTCAGCGACGCGACCCGCATACATGACAACGACGCGATCTGCGGTCTCAGCAATGACGCCCATATCATGGGTGATCAACATCACTGCCGCGCCTTGCTCGCGACACATTTTTTTAAGGAGTTCAATGATTTGTGCCTGTATCGATACATCCAGCGCAGTGGTGGGTTCGTCTGCAACAACCAGTTTGGGTTGCGCTGCCAAGGCTAGCGCAATCACCACGCGCTGTCGCATACCGCCCGAAAACTGATGGGGATAGTGATCAATGCGTTCACGCGCTGCAGGAATCCCGGTTGCTTCCAGTAACTCAATGGCACGGTTACGCGCTTGCGTCCAAGTGAGGGGTAGATGCGTCACGATCGTTTCGGCAATCTGATGCCCAACGGTGTACAGAGGATTTAATGACGTTAGAGGGTCCTGAAAAATCGCACCGATTTCACGCCCACGAATACGGCGCATTTCCTCATCGGGTAACTGATCGATGCGTCGCCCCTCCAACCAGATCTGTCCGCCAGAAATACGCCCAGGGGGCTCCAGCAGACCGATGATCGCGGCGCCTGTGAGCGACTTGCCAGCGCCCGACTCACCCACCACTCCGACCACCTCACCCGCCGCGATCGAGAATGACACTTCGTTTAACGCTTTGAGCGTGCCCCGACGTGTGGGGAATTCAACGCTCAACTCTTTAATTTCTAGAATATTTGACATGGGTGGCCTCAACTTAAGCGGGGATTCAAGGCGTCACGCAGCCAATCCCCTAATAGGTTGACAGACAACACTAACAGCACCAACGCAGCACCCGGGAAAATCGTGATCCACCACTCGCCAGAAAACAGGAAATCATTTCCGATCCGGATGAGCGTGCCCAGGGACGGCGATGTGGGTGGCACCCCTACGCCAAGAAACGACAAGGTCGCCTCAGTGATGATCGCAGTCGCCAAGTGCACGGTCGCCAGCACCAGCACCGGCCCTAAGACGTTGGGCAATACGTGACGAAACATAATCACGGGCGACGAGATACCAATCACACGAGCTGCCTGCACATACTCCCGGTTTTTCTCGACCAAGGTTGAGCCCCGTACCGTGCGCGCATACTGCGGCCAACCTGCTAGCGCAATCGCACCCACCAACACCGGGAAGGCAATCACCTCATGCATGTCGCCGGGCACAACGGCTCGGGCAACGCCATCAATGAGCAACGCGATCAAAATCGCTGGGAATGAAAGCTGCACGTCGGCAACACGCATGATCAACGCATCGATGCGCCCGCCGGCGTAGCCTGAAATCAGCCCAAGAACAATGCCAAGCGACATCGCACCCGCCACCGCAGCTAAGCCAATCAACAAGGACACCTTGGTGCCATACATGAGCGCCGAAAGCATGTCGCGCCCTTGGCTATCCGTCCCCAACAAATACTTTGTCGTGCCGTCAACGAGCCACACCGGTGGCTTGAGCGCGTCAAGCAAGTCAATTGTCGCCAGATCAAACGGGTTATGCGGCGCGATCCAAGGCGCACCGAAGGCGGCCACTAACAGTGCGATCAACAGAAATGTCGCCACCATGGCAACAGGTGTGTGGCGCCAGGACCAGGCTAGATCGCCATCCCAAAAACGGGCAAGTGTTGCGCGCATTAGTGACCCCCGCCGGATTTACCCAATCCAACACGCAAGCGGGGATCGACCACGAAGTACAGCAGGTCGACCGTCAAATTAATCACAACAAAAATAAGAGAAATCAAACACAGATAGGCCGCCATCACCGGGATATCAGCGAACTGAACCGCCTGAATAAAAAGCAGCCCCATTCCCGGCCACTGAAAGACGGTTTCAGTCACGATGGCAAACGCGATGATCCCGCCCAATTGCAAACCCATAATCGTGATAACAGGTACGAGCGTGTTTTTTAAAGCGTGGCCGAAATGAATGGCACGTTTAGTCAAGCCGCGTGCGCGTGCGAATTTAATGTAATCCGCGCGTAGCACCTCAAGCATCTCAGAACGCACCAGCCGCATCACCAGCGCCACCTGAAACAGCGACAGAGTGACCGCCGGCAGAATCAAATGATGCCAGCCACTTGCGGTCAACAAGCCCGTCGACCACCAGCCCAAGCGAACCGTGTCGCCGCGTCCATAACTCGGCAACCAGCCAAGTTGTACAGAAAAAATGAGGATCAACAAAATACCAATCAGGAACGTCGGCAAGGAGACGCCAAACAAGGAGAAGGCCAACAAGGCTTGGGAGAGCTTTCCATGGCGCTTAAGCGCTGTGTAAACCCCAAGCGGGACCCCCACGACCAACGCAATCAGCGCAGCCGCAATCGACAGCTCGAGGGTAGCGGGAAGTCGTTCGCGCAATAACAGTGAGACCTTTTGGCCTTGACGCAAAGACAAACCAAAATCACCCTGTATCGCGTTCGTCAGGAAGTGATAGAACTGCACGACGACGGGGTCATTGAGTCCAAGCGACTGACGCAGCTGTTCGCGCTCGGCCGGCGTACCCTCTTGGCCCAGCATGATCATCACTGGGTCCCCAACATACTGAAACAAAATGAAGGCGAGCAGTGCGACCGTCAGCATAACGCCTACGGCCTGAATCAACCGGCGCAAAATAAAAGCAAACATGGATTCTCAGTACAAAGGCAAAGTCATCCGACGCCCGGGCCACACGCACGTGACCCTGGGCGACGTTTCGGATTACTTAATGATGATGCGCTCAACAACAGGGCGGTTATTTGGTTGGTGGGTGATTTCAATATTTTTCTTCATCGCCCAAGGAATCACTTGATCGTGCAAAGGTATCGTGCCAAATTCTTTTGCATGAATCGCGAATGCTTCGCGAATCATTGCAGTGCGCTTGGCATCATCCACTTCTGTCTTGACCGCATCGATTAGTGCGTCAACTTTGGGGTTGGAATAACCGCCGTAGTTAAACGCACCCGCAGCGCCCGTACCTTTGCTACGAATCAAGGACTCAAGGGTATAGTACGCATCAAACGTCGGCACGCCCCAACCAAACAAGTAGACACTGAAATCGCCATTGGCAATCTTCGGGAAGAAGGTCGCACGTGGCATCGTATTGAGCTTCACCTTCATACCTGCGCGTGCCCACATTGCGACGACTGCCTGACAAATGGCTTCGTCGTTGATGTAGCGATTGTTAGGGCAGTCTAACGTGAACTCGAGGTTATTTTCGTAGCCCGCTTCCTTGAGTAAGGCTTTCGCTTTCTCAACGTCGTACGGTACGCGCTTTCCCATTGCATCCGAATAGCCATGTACTTGCGGAGAAATCATGGCGCCTGTTGGCAACGACATGCCACGCATAACTGATTTCTTGATGGCCTCAATGTCGATCGAGCGGTACAAGGCTTCACGTACACGCACATCCTGCATAGGATTTTTGCCTTTGATGTTGCTGTACTTTAGCTCTGGGCTTTTTACATCCATTGCAAAGTAGATCGTACGGTTTTCGTTACCGTCGAGTACTTTGACTTGCTTGCGCAAACGATCCAAGTCTTGCGCAGGAGGATCCAACACAAAGTCAATCTCACCGGACAGCAATGCTGCCGTGCGGGTCGCGTTTTGTTTAATTGGTGTGTAGATAATTTCCGTCACGTTTCCCTTCTTGGTTGGTTTACCCCACCAATTCGGGTTCTCTGCATAGATTGTTTTGATATCGACTTCACGGGTCTTAAGCATGTAAGGACCGGTGCCCATTGCATGGCGAGCGGCGTAGCTTTCTTCTTTCTTATTGAAGTCTTGCGGCAACATGGCGTTGTTCTTCTCGGCCCATGCCTTGCTCATGATGCCGAGCGAAGGTAATTGACGCAGCAACACGGGATTCGGTCCAGCGGTCGAGATTTCTACCGTCAGTGGATCAATCGCCTTGGCATCACTAATGCCCGCAACATAGGACTTGAATTGAGATGACGGCGCCATGGCGCGCTTGATCGAAAACACCACATCATCTGCAGTGAATGCCGAACCGTCATGAAACTTTACATTGGGGCGCAACTTGAACCGCCAAAGCGAAGGATTGACCTGCTCCCAAGAAACGGCCAAGGAGGGAACCACATCAAACTTTTCGTTGTAGGCCAACAAGGGGTCATACACCCATAAGTTGGCGGCAATGTTCAGGCCCTCATTTTGGGAGTGTGGATCAAGAGTCAGGATATCGCCCTGGCTCGCCCATTTAAAAGTCTTGGCACTTCCTACAACTGGAAACAAGAAGGCTGCTGTCAACGCAACAGCGATAAGTGATCGACGCATGGCTCGGTCCTTAAGAAAAGTTCAGTAACGCGCTCAGTTTGCCCCATCCAATGGGGTGCGTCAACAATGAGCATATAACTTCGGGTATACGCTCAGTTCAGCTTGATGTTGTTGGACTTTGCCAAGGCACTCCATTTATCGCGCTCCCCAACAATGAATGCCTTAAATTGCGCGGGCGTATCGCCAACCGGCTGAGCACCCAAGTCGAAAAACTGCTTTTCAATTTCAGGCGTACGCAAAATCGCCATCAAGTGACGACTAAGCTCATCCACCAAGGGCTGTGGCGTGCCTGCCGGGGCCATGAGGCCAAACCAGGCCGATACGTCATAGCCAGGGACGCCTGCCTCCGCCATCGTGGGAATATCTGGAGCACCTGGCCAACGTTTGGTCGTTGTCACAGCTAGCGCACGGACCTTTCCCGACTTAATAAATGCCATCGAGGACGGCAAGTTATCAATACCGATACTGACTTGACCACCAATCAAGTCCACCAACATCGGTGATCCGCCTTTGTAGGGCACATGCAAGATATCAATCCCCGCCACGGACTTAAAGAGTTCGCCACTCATGTGGGGCGAACCACCATGACTGGTCGATCCAAATGTGATTGTGCCGGGCTTGGCCTTGGCCAGAGCAATCAGCTCTTTTAAGTTTTTAACAGGCAAGTTGTTATTCGCGAGCAACACGTTTGGCGTACTCGCCACCAAGGTGATTGGGACAAAATCCGCGACAGGATCGTAAGGTGGCGGCGTTTGCAATGCCGGAATAATTCCATGCGAAGCAATACTGGCAAAGACCAAAGAATGCCCATCCGCGGGTGATTTCGCCACTTGCTGCGAACCAATCACGCCACCTGCACCCGGACGATTGTCGATCACGACAGTGCGGCCAAGGCGCTCGCCGAGCTTAGGCGCCACCGCACGGGCCAATAGGTCCGTTGTCCCGCCAGGCGGGTAAGGTACGACGATTCGAATCGGACGGTCAGCAAACGCGGTTTGCGCCGCTGCGCCCGAAGACCCCAGCACCCACGCAGCGAATACTGAGGTGAATATCCCTAGCCATTTGAAACCATTATTTTTTTTCATGATTGATGTCTCTTCTCCGTTGATGGTGGACTGATGGTTTGATACAAGTAAGGTATTAAGCCTTGGGCAAAAGATGTTGACCTCGTAACTGGGGTCGTAACGCCTCGGGCACCTCTAACTCAAAATTCAAAACCGCTGCGGATAACGCCTTGCCATAATTGTCTAGGCACAAGCTACGCGAGACTCCTCCCCCAAGCGCGCCTTGCGCCACAAAATTCATTGCGTGCAGTTGGTCCACGTCATAACGCGTCACTGCGCCTTTAATGGCTCCCGCATAAAAAGCCTTGAACCGCTCAGCAGTCAGTTGCTCTTTCAAGAGCGGATATAGCTCGGGCGTATAGGCAAAGACGGCAATATTCGAGGTGTCGCCCTTATCCCCGGAGCGGGCATGCGCAACATGTTGAAGTTTTACTTTCATGGCTCAACTCACAAAATAGTTTACAGAAGGGATGACGCGTTCGCGGGGCACCAGTGAAGACCAGACCCCGATGACTTCGCGCGTGCGATCCTGATGCGGCACACGCTTGCCGGTATGCGCAATACCAGATACCGCCATGCCGTCTACCTCACGACCAACCTTGGCCGCCTGCTCTCGTGTCTTTGTGCGCGCGGCGACACGCACCGCCACCTCATAGGGCTCGGGCGCGTCTTTAGGCGTTGCATCGCCATGGATCGCATTCAAGCCAAGGTAGTCGATTCGAATGTCTTCTGCCTCGAGCTTCACAATCTTGAAGCGCTCTTCCAAAATCTTCTTGGCGAGCTGCGCGCGACGCAAGGCTCCTGGGCCTGCGTAAAAAAACATGTCTTCTCCGATAAACCCCTCGGTGCAACCAATCGACACCTTCAAGGTGGGCGTGCGAGGCTTGCCGCCGATGTGGCTAACCTTCACGCGATCGGCACCGACTTGCTCCAGCACAGCCGTAGAGAAGTCCACCACCACATCAGGTGTTAAATAATTAAAGGGATCATGCACTTCATACAACAATTGTTCTTTAATTGTTTGCAGTGTGATCGCCCCACCTGTACCGGCAACTTTGCTGATTACGGCACTACCATCTGGGTTGACCTCAGCGATCGGGAAACCAAAATTCCAAGGCTCTGGCACGTCTTTAAATCCTGGATCAGAAAAATATCCGCCCGTCGCTTGCGCGCCGCACTCCAGAAGGTGACCGATACCCGTCCCTTGTCCTAACTTCACGTGATCCAGAGGATCCCAGCCAAACTCAAACATCATGGGCGCTAAAAATATCGACGGGTCCGCCACACGGCCAGTGATCACGATTTGGGCGCCCGCCTGTAAAGCTTGCACGATTGGCTCAGCCCCTTGATAGACTTCGGCAGAAATCAACGTTGACTGCAGGCTTGCAGTGGGCTTGCCGTTTTCAAGAATGGTGTCGGTCAGTTCAAGCACATGCTCCGTGATTAAGCTTCCATTTACGGAGGCGACTTTAATGCCGGCGTAACCAAACTCCTTGAGCCAGTACACCACCCGCTGCGCAGCGGCATCAGGGTTAATCCAACCTTGGTTGCTGATGATCTTGGTCCCACGCGCCATACAGGCGGGCAATACCGCACGCATCCGGTCATCGAGATACGTGTCGTACCCAGGAAAACTCGGGTCACGCCGTGCGCGCACCTGCGCGGCCGACACTGTGGCCTCCGCCATGGTTTCAAAACACAAGTAATCTAAATCACCTTTCTCTGCATTGAGTGCCGCAGGTTCTACTCGGTCACCCCACCAGGCGGCGCCAGATCCAATTCTGATAACGTTTTTCATCTTCTTCTCAAAAAGACGCGCTCAATATGTTGAGGGCGTACGATCAACACTCTTTTCAATCAAGCGCTTAAACCGTTGCGACAGCCGTTGACGGAGACCCTACTGCACCGGGTAAGCGCAAGGGTGGGGCCGTCAACAAGAAGCGATTGCGCCCGTGTTCACGCAGCCATTTGGCCAGAGGCGTGAGGTAAAACATCTCACCTAAATGCACACCGAGCTTGAACAAGCAGTGTTCATGCAACGGCAAGGTCGCGCAGCAACCCACATGATCGACGGCAGGATAGTGTTCTACGGCGTAGTTGTCCGCCATCAGCACGACCAACTGACTGTCGGTGATCCAGTTCAATAATTTCTTGTCGCGACCGTTCAACGCAGCGCAACTGTTTTCCAATGTATGCAGATCAGGCTTGCCTTTCATGTCCATCAATATTTGCGCAAAGCCCGTGTGCAAGCACACCATATCACCTGGCTCTACAACCACTTTGTCTTGCTCCATCACCCGCATGAGCGTGTCGTAGCCAACGATCTCACGTTTATTACCAAAATGCGCGTGGAAGTCGAGCATGACGCCGCGCCCCTGCACGCAGGACTCAGCCATGTTTTGAATACCTAATGCCGTCGCATTCGAGGTCGAACGCTGATCACCCGGCTGTGGCACACCAGCGTCTTTCGCTTCGGTCGGGCCTTGAATATCGTCGCCTGCGCGGTAACCGTTGTAATACACCGACTCAGGGATGCCGTCACCATTTGCGTCAAAGCGAGACCCCACGTGCGCCAAGCTATCCCATTGCGTGGAATATTGAAGGTGCATCACCACCAAGTCATCACTGATCACATCCGTGTGTTGCTCGTTGTCGCGAAACAAACCGTAGTTCATGTTGGGACGATCACCACGCAACGTGGGTCGAATGACTGGCGGGAAACGTCGAGGGTTCAATAAGTTGCCGCCCGGCAAATCAAGCGGTAGGCTCAAGCAGAAAGGTTGAAACTCTTTGACTTCGGCAATACCCTGTTTGAGCTTGGCTGGCGTCAAGAGATTGATGCGACCCCGTTGGTCGTCCGGTCCAAAATCACCCCACGTCGATCCTTCAGGACGATTTACCCAACGTTTTGACCTGCTCATGCTTTGTGTCTCCGTTTTATGTTTATGTTGACGCGCGCTTCGATGCGTTCACTACGCTCGTAGGATAGTCAACCGATCTGCGCACCGAGTCAAGTCAGGCCCGTTGAGTCAAAAGCAAAAGGGCCGCTGACAATGTCAGCGGCCCTTCACTTCAATCATTTTGGCCTACGCAGAATGCTGCAAAGACCGGTCAATCTGCCAATGCTCAGGCTTTCTTGACTTTCTCAAGCATTTTGAACACACCTTTAGGAGCGTTGACGAACAGGCGCTTAAAGGCCTTGCCCAAGCAACGGCGCTCGAGAGTGTTGCGACGCGTACGTTTTGTTTCTGAAGCCATAGCAATTCTCCGGTAGGGGACTGACTATATTACCCTAAATCCGGCCCGGTTATCGCACATTCAACCGACCCAAGCCCTGCTAGCCCGCTCTATGATTGCGACATGAACCCCACGATTCGCATTACTGGCGCGCGCCAGAACAACCTAAAAAACCTCGATATCACCCTCAATACAGGGGAGTTGACCGTTGTGACGGGCGTAAGCGGCTCGGGCAAAAGCTCGCTCGCCTTTGACACGCTCTATGCGGAGGGGCAGCGTCGATACGTCGAAACCTTCTCTCCCTACGCCCGACAGTTCCTGGACCGCATGGATAAGCCTGTGGTCGACCGGATCGAAGGCATTCTGCCTGCGATCGCGATTGATCAAACCAACCCCGTGCGCAGCTCGCGCAGCACCGTTGGCACGATGACCGAGCTCAATGATCATCTGAAACTGCTATTTGCGCGCGGAGCTCAGTTGATGTGTCGGGGCTGCGGGCAAGCGGTTTGCCGCGATAGCACCGCCTCAATTTTTAGCGCCATGACTGACCGCGCCACACGTGCGGGCGACCCGAGGCTTGTCGTCACCTTTCCCGTGCAGGTTCCCGCAAACTTTACCGAAGAAGAGGTACGTGGCTTTTTAGACCAGCAAGGCTACACACGCGTGCATGCCGATGAAGGCCCGACGCAAGTAGGCATCAAGCCTGAGGCCTCTGCAGCCAAAGCACCCGCGAAAGCTAGCAAGAAAAAAAACGCAATGCTCTCGCCAGCATTGCGCACCTTGCGCGTGGTGCAAGATCGTTTTCGTATGGCGGGCGCGGACACCTCGCGCGTGATGGAAGCACTAGATATCGCTTTAAAAATGGGTAATGGTCTGATCGCAGTGCATGCCTTGGATCAGGAGGGCAACGACACTGAGGTCTGGAAATTTAGCGACAAGCTACATTGCGCGGATTGCAATATCAGTTATAGCGATCCTCTGCCGAGCACGTTCTCGTTTAACTCACCCTTGGGCGCATGCGAAGCCTGTCGAGGCTTTGGACGCGTGATTGGCATTGACTTTGGTTTAGTCATCCCTGACGAGAATAAAACGCTGGAAGGCGGTGCGATCAAGCCTTGGCAGACGCCTAGCTACAAGGAATCTCAGGTTGAGCTAGAAAAATACGCCAAACGGGCGAATGTCTCGATCAATACGCCATGGAAGCACTTGCCCCCAGAACACCAAGAGTGGGTGTTAGACGGCGACCCCCTCTGGAAAGGCGGCAATCAAGCCTGGAAGACGCAGTGGTATGGCGTGCAGCGTTTCTTTGACTGGCTCGAAACCAAATCCTACAAAATGCACGTGCGTGTGCTGCTGTCCAAATACCGTAGCTACACGCCTTGTCCGACCTGTCAAGGTGCACGACTCAAGCCTGACGCGTTGCTGTGGCGCATCGATGGTAAGTCTGTCCGGGATTTGATGTTGACACCGATTGTGCAGTTGCGCGAGTTCATCAACAGTGTGAAGTTCGCCGGCAGCCTCGACGCAGCAATGGATCTGGT
>Ga0209550_10002466_pt1 | contig 17745 bp, 21 predicted proteins | sample LauGreSuBDMM15SN_2_FD_187567 | JGI IMG/M metagenome (GOLD analysis project Ga0209550, IMG submission 187567) | Freshwater lake microbial communities from Lake Michigan, USA - Su13.BD.MM15.SN (SPAdes) (version 5) | ecosystem: Environmental > Aquatic > Freshwater > Lake | place: Lake Michigan...
TACTAGGAGTCGTTCTGTAAAACCTACTGTACCAGCTAGTCTGGCCTCTACAGTAACAGTATCTCGCACAGGTTCTCGTTCTGTAAAACCTACTGTACCTGCTAGTCAGGTAGCAACACGGTCTGTAACTGTTTCTGTGACTAGAACAAGGTCACTATCAATTACTAGGAGTCGTTCTGTAAAACCTACTGTACCCGCTAGTCTGGCCCATACAGTAACAGTATCTCGCACAGGTTCTCTAACTAGGACAAGGTCCACTTCACTAACTATCTCAGTAACTAGGACTCGTTCTGTAAAACCTACTGTACCTGCTAGTCAGATAGCAACACGGTCTGTAACTGTTTCGGTGACTAGAACAAGGTCTGTAACAAGAACAAGGTCAGGTTCTGCTACAAATAGAACAAAGTAAAAACAAAAAGTTGACATATAATACAACATGAATTTACTATTTCAATGGAACTCATACCAGTATTCCGTAAAGATTTGCTAGCCCGCAGGCCCGCCAAGATAGAGGCCGACCGTCAATATTTAGTAAAACAAACAATTGAGATTATTTACACACACACTCTTGCTACTGCAGATAATCGAGATACTAAGTCGTACAAGTATCCAGTCGGTGAAATTTATTCTACTAGCAAGGCTCCTCATGCATTCAATCCACATGCCACTATGGTCATCAAAAATTTAACAGAAATTATTGATGAACTTAGAAAACTCTTTCCTGACTGTACTGTACAGTTTGAAAAACACACAGAAGTATTTAATACGCAAGATTATATTGTTATTGACTGGTCCTCTTAATCCATTCCTTGTCTTCATTATACAAAGCAGACAGTGCAGGATTCTTATTTTTGAAAAATATAGCCAATACATTTATCATTCTTCTTGTGGTAAGACTACCGTACTCAGAAATAGCAGAAGTCAATGCTCTGTGTCTTTGGATTTTAGACAAAGAAGCAACATGTACATAACCATGTTTTTTGAGAAGACCTTTTTTAAGAGTAATTCGGATTTTTGAACGGCCTTGACCTTTTCTGCGCGTCGTCATTACTACTTATTAAGGAATTTGTGTAGTCTCAACAGGTCCTAAAAAGCCGGCTTCTCCACATGTCCGCCAATGTACATGGGTTTCCAACCGTCCCTTAAGTGGAACTACGTAAGGCTGTGGTTTTCTAATTCGCAAAATAACATGGCCGGATTCATCGACAATGGCCACACCCGCATTTGCAAACTCCAGATACGCTTTGCGCCAATCCTTTATTCTTGCAAGGCCATCTGTAGCCGGTTCCGACGCCCAGTATAATACTTTTGCACCGGGCACAAGACCATGTACTTTCACATCCGTATCAGCATTATCAGGAATCTGCACATTAAGCACCGAACAAGGAATTACCGTTTCACCCAAAAATGGCAGATATGTCTCTCTCTGAAAAGCCACATAGAGTACAGCAATACCAATGACAGCATAAATAATCCGACTTAATGTTAGTCCTAAATATTGAATCAGATTTACTTTGGAAACTAGCAGAATTCCAACATTCAATGCTCCAACAATAACAAGAGACATGGCTACCATGTGTGCAACACGGTTCATAACTACTCTTACTTATTATTTTTGTTCGTCTTTGACTTTGGTGGATGAGCCTGAAGAGTCCAAATCTTTGTATCAGCCTCAATATTTTTCTGATTTATACGGAATGCATTATCAAAAACGGGACACGTGAGCTGTTGGGCCGGTACTGCATTTTTACTGGTTGCTGCAATTGCACAATATAAATCAAAGTCAGGATAGCGTTCACGGCCACTCGGTAATCTCAGAATATTGCGTCCATCTGTGTCCGTTAACCAATGCCACAGCAAGTTCCAGATAGGTGACACCGTCTCATTCTGTTCTGATGTCAGAGGTCTCACCGGTTCAACAGAAGGTGGCGTAGTTGGCCAAACAGCATCTAACATAGCCACTGCCATGCGACACAAGTCAAACGATTTATTGGGACTTATCTTGGGACGTTCTTTGTTAAAGAATGGTCCACAGTTATATTGACCTTCGGCATCAGAGCCTTCGCCATATACATCAGGAAACCATGTTGGATTATTTTGGCCTTCGGATGGAATACGGAATGTGGCCCGCCCATAATCAATAATCTTAAATAGACGCCCATATGTGGGAACCTTATAGTACCGATCTCCACCAGCCGAACCCTTGATATGATAGTACAGATGCGTCTCACCTGTTCCGGACCAGACAATGTTATTCGTATGCAAGTCATTATGAATGAGATCAAAATGGTGTTGGGCTGCCGTTAGGGCAGCAACTACTTGGAAAATCCATGCGGTCCAACGTGCATCTCGGGTCTCAATCATGTCTTCGGTCGGTTTATTGTGTTCATCATCCATCAAAGAGTCCATTGTACCATCACATCGTTCAAGATATGTTAGTTGCACAGGATAGTTCTTAAGAATAGCCACATAGTTCAGGTCAGGATCCGAATCAAAAGAACCGGATGAATGACTCTCGGCATTTGAACGCTCTAGACGAATTCTAGGCCGGGATAGTACTACTTCACCGTCTACAGGAATATCATCGGACTCTATTAATTCAGAACTGGATATACTCTTTTCCGATACAGTAGATTCAGAATCAGAATCACTGTATGACCCCGCAACACTTTCACCAACATTTAGAGGCCGAATAGATTTAGGATTCCAAGGTACATAGGGTCCTTCTTCACTATTATCAGGATCTATGGCCAAGACCTGAAAGGCACCAGATTGAATACCTTCGTTAAACCAGGGTTCATCTTCAATCTCATCTAAGTAGTCACTAAGATTGAAACGGTACTCAGGAACACGACCTGTATATGTGCCATAGAATCGGCAAAAATGGGGAGAAATATCAAGTTCAACAAGACGACTTACTAAATTAGATGCAACAGTAGCCGTATATGCTTCGTTGTAAGGATCATTAATCTTTCGTAGAGTGGTCTGCCAGGCAGACCGGAAAGTAGGAATTGATCCATCGGAGGGTAGAATCATATCACCTGACATAACATCTATGGGATCTACCAGATGAATTTGACGGGTCCAGACTTCTTTGGTACTGATTTCTTTTGTCACAAGATTTTCTACAGTGGCCGTGGTTCCACTTAGGTCAAGTATTAATTCGGCGGCGGCGAGAGTAGGAGAGCCCTTGTTATGGTGTTGAATAGAAGGAAAAAGGACTTCGAGACTCGGGAAATAAGCCTGTAGATTTTGGGGTGCAGGACGTTGAATATAGTAGGGGCGTAACATCTGAAGCCTGAATTTAATCTTATTATGGACTAATAACGAAACAATCTTTCGTTATTAGTTTTTATTTTTAGTGTCATGCCTTGTCAGATGCAGAGTCAAAATGGAGGTCCAAAGAGATTAAATCTTCGTCTCAAAAAATTTGATATGTCCCGGATTAAACATGACAAGGTTGTAGTTCTTATTGGGAAGCGTGAAACAGGCAAGTCTTTTCTTGTAAAAGACCTGCTGTGGCATAATCAGGGTCTGCCCTGTGGAACAGTGATATCCGGTACTGAAGGTGCAAATCAATTCTATAGCAAGATGGTTCCTCCACTTTTTGTTCATGATGAATATTCTCCTCTTGTCATTGCCAATGTGTTGAAGCGCCAGAAACTTATTGCAAAAAAGATTGCAAAAGATTTGGCTGAGCGGGGCACGACTTCGGTAGATCCCCGTAATTTCTTGATTCTGGATGACTGTCTATATGATAATTCATGGATTCGTGACAAGAATGTGCGGTATTTGTTTATGAATGGCCGTCACGTACACACAATGTTCATTATTACAATGCAGTATGCACTTGGTATTCCTCCAAATCTGAGAACTAATATTGATTATGTGTTTATTCTGCGCGAGAATATCATGAACAATCGGCGGAAACTGTATGAACAGTATGCGGGTATGTTTCCGGACTTTGATTCGTTTTGTCAAGTAATGAATCAATGCACGGAAAATTATGAATGTTTGGTGATTGATAACAATGCTAAGTCTAATAAGTTAGAGGATCAGGTCTTTTGGTACAAGGCACAGGCAAGACCAGATTTTAAGTTGTGTGCAAATGAACTATGGGCCCACTCGGCTAATCACATCAAAGATGGCGATGAGGTAGAAGACTTTGATCCGACTACTGGTGGAATTAAAAGGAAATTTAATCTTAATGTACATAAAAATTAAGTATATAGTATAATGTCGTGTCGTCTCAAAAAAGCCATTGGGTCTGGTTATTCTAAGCCATCTGGTTCAGACACACTTACTCCGGCATTAGAGGCATTAAAAGCTACTAGAGATGCTCAGCTTACTAAATTATTTCCACCTCTTGCTGGGTCAGCGGTTCAAACAGTCAATGTCATACAGCGCACAGAACCTCCCGATTTTTCAAATTCACTTGTATCGACTTCTACTAAACGATGACCTGTAAGCCGTTTTAATGTAGTTCCGAGACCTGGCAATAGTTTATGGGTAATCAACGTACCATTCGATATCACAGCATTGAGACAGAAAGAATCCTTTGTGTCAATGACGTGAACAGTAAGACCCGCATCTCTTAGTGCCTTGATAGAAGCAGATGACATAGATTTCTTGTGTACAATACATGTGCTCTCATTGACTTCTAACATAGCCACGTCTAGATGATAATAGTTGGCCGAAATCAAAGGTGTAATCAAGAGCCTTGGTGGATCTAATCCATGGAGACCATAGATGTAATCAAAGAACTTACTAAGAACCTTGAACGAATTCTGTGTAGAACGATAACCGGGTCCACAGACAGCCAGATTTCCACCAAAAAACCACTTAAGTTCGGCCTGGCCCTCAAACACATCTTTGGTAGGAAATGGTATTATAGGAATACCAAGTTTCTTGTACATATCGACTAAGAATGGTAACTCATCTTTCCTTTGCTGAAACTTCATGGATGGTAGAAGAATTAATGGAGACTGAAGTCTAGGAAGAGACAGACCACCATTGGCTACAAAGACAATATCTGGTAGCACCTTGTTTTGAATAAGTTGATACTCAGCAACAGGAACTCCTGTTGCTCTTAAGGCTTTGAGAAGAGCCTTGTGTTGTGCTCTTACTTTTTTACGGTCAACATAATGTTGTTGAATATAAGGATTTTGATTATCTTGCATAGGCAAAATTTCAAAGGTTGATGGATTAATGCAGATATGCATTCCTTAAGATGGGCTCCTATTTTAGTAAAGGTGATTGCTAACATGTCATGATTAAGCACTGTAATGTACTTAGATGTACTTGTCTATGATAATCCAGAAAAGAATATGACAGATCAGATTCAGGTTCCTGTTGAATTATGGGAGAAGTTTACAACCAATGATACACCTACGTTTATGCGCGTAAATGGTTCTGCTGTGGGTCGTATTGTACCTGCAGAAATTCAAGGATGTCGTATTCCATCTTGGATGTGGTCATTGATAGGAGAACCGACTGAGTTTGTAGAGTTAGAACAAGTTACTCTGCCTACAGCAACGCTGATATCGTTAAAACCAAGAGATAATGAAGTCACAAGTATTGAGGATATGACTGCAGCTCTTTCACAGTCCTGGGCCTGTTTGTCAGTGGGTGCAGAGTTACCTTTAATCTGTGGTACGTATGATATTGTATCTATAGAAGTGGATGGGATTGAAGTACCATCCGCTTGTATATTAAACTGTGATGTTAATTTGGACTTGATTGGACCTGGTCCTGACCAAGAACTAGAACCAGAACCAGAACCAAGTGTAGACTTTAATCAGATGATTTCTATACCAACAACAAAACCAGAACTTTTTCCAGGTAAAGGTCGGCGTCTTGGTTCCTAAGCTTTTCTACTTAAAAATTGTTTCTTCATAGATTTAGGACTGAAATACTCTTTGAACACAGCAATAGCATCAGCTACTTTAAACTCTTTGCAAGAAAAAATATCGAGATAGACATCATTTGTTTCTTCTACAAAGTGTGCAGTTATGTTAGATGTACTAATAAGCTGTACTAACGTATAGCCTTTTTTGTTTCCAGTACCAAACATAACAATCTGAGGAGGTCCAAATGCTACCATGTCTATTTCAGAAACCAAGTCTTTTACAAACGCACGTATAGACTCTTTTGACCTAATTGCTACCGGGTCACAATCACGAGCATCTACAATTAAATGATATCCCCATCGTTTATTTTTCAGTGTTTTTCTTGTACCCATCCTATCTTATGACTTATATTTTATTTACTTAAAAGTAATTACCAAGTAGAGGCAGTCAGAGCACCAACGCCTACAGAAAATGCAGTGCCAGCACCAGGAACTTCGCCCGTCGGTAGTCCTGCTACGGTCGAAGCGCCGCCCAGAGTTAGACGGAACGCACATGCATAAGTGTAATCCGTACCAGAAGAGGTAGCAGAAAAGGTACCAAATGCAGCGTTTAGCGAAATAGGATCCGAAGGAGCACTACTCGTGGCTTTGCTATAACTTAAAGTTACATAAGGAGTATCGGTTTGAAGAACAAACACTAACTGATCACCCTTTAGTGCAGGAAAAGCAGTAGTTTTTAGATAGTTGAGATTACCAGTAGTATTCTGATATGCTAATAAGTGGGTCAAGTCAACTTGGTTAATCAAAGAACTACAGGCAGCATTGCTAAAACAAGCAGTAGCAATAGAAGTTACACCAGCACTTGCGTCATATACTACTACACCACTAGATACATCTACTCCAAGAGTAATGTCACCATCAGAAATACCGGCAGATAAATCGATATTAATATTAGGTGTTAAATAAGAATTACGAAAAGTACCTAAATTAAGACTACTTAAAAACTGATTTAAGTTAGCCGTTAAAAATTGGGTTACAGTTGAATTAGAAGCATCCGTCGCAGAGGCAAGTACACTGGTAAGGGTACTGACAACGCCAGATACATCAAAGGTGCACGTTGCTCCATTAGCAGTCTGTACAGTGTAAGGGTCCGGCATGTTTACATTAAGACCATTAGAAGAGCCACCTACAGTAAATGCATTCAGTAATGCTATAGAATCTGCTACACTCAAAGTGAAATCAAAGATATCATCATATGCTTTGACTACAGAATCGAGTTCGTAGTTATTCGTTACGGATACATTGTAAGTACCAGACTCCGTTAAGGTCAGTGCACCAGAAGTAGGAGAAACAAAAAGGTTGGTAGATGCATTCACACCAGAACCAGAAAGGTCCGCAATTATGCCTGCATTGTAGGGGTTAAATGCCTCAGATTCAATTTCAGGAGGAAATACCCAGCCGTGAGGTTCACCAGGAGCAGCCATGTTATACTCAGGCCGGAGAAATTTAGGCTTCAAAATGCGATTTTTAAATGACGCGACACTAATACAATTACGTGTCTACATAATAAGAGAAACTTGTTCTGCCAAAAGATTGAGGCGTTCAATAGTAAGTTTAGGATTACCTGTAGTTCGTAACTGTGTAATAATATTTGTAAGTTGATTAATATAAACGGCCATACCTGGACCAACCGTTGGTCCAGACGGCAAAGACCATGAAATGTATAAAGTTCTATCACCAGGAGTAATAATAAGATTTGTTGGAGGTGATGGATGTGTTACCGGAGTAGCATTTCCTATGAGAGGTTCCGATGACCCTGCTGAGTTATTTGCAACAACTGAAATGGTATACAGTGCACCATTTGTCAGACCAGTAGCAGTATATGGCCCCGCAACATTATTAATGATATCTGATGCACCAATTGTTGACAGAGTTACCGTATATCCTGTGACAGGTCCAGTCGGTGCAGTCCATGACAAAACAAGAGATGAATCCGCTGGAACTGCAGTCAAATTGGTAGGTGCATCAGGCACCGAAGGAATTATAATTGGTTGTGTTATGGCCGGTAAAGAATCTAGTCCAAAACTATTGGTAGCAACAATAGTAAACCTATATGTAAATCCACTTTCAAGACCTGTGACAGTAGCCGATAGATTAGTTGTAATCACTTGATAATTTCCTGGAACCGAGGTCACCCTATATTCAGTTATTGGACCACCACCATTTTCTGTAGGAGGAGACCATGTTATATTAGCCGAATAGGGCAGAGGAGATGCCGATACATTAAGAGGTGGAGAAGGATTAGTTCTTGGAATTACCGGTGGAGACACAGAAGGAGGCGATGTTAGACCGTAAAAATCCGTTGAAGTTACACTAAATGTATATGGGAGACCATTAGTAAGTCCTCCTACTCTGGCTGATGCGGATGAACCTTTTACGGTAACTGATATACCTTGGGTCGTTACAGTAAAATAATTAACTGGCTCAGAAGGAAAAGGCCAGCGCACAATTACTGCTTGATTTTGAGGAATACCTCTAACAGAAGTAACACTCATTGGAAAAGGAATGAGTAGTTCGAGACTTAATGGACCCGCAGATGGTTCCAAGTTTCTTTGAGAATTCCATGATATTTCGGGACATACAATACTGTGTAAATATTGGCCATAGTTGTATTGTCCCAGTGTTTCCTCAGTAATAAGTTCTGTCCATAAATTTGGATCGGTAACCATACTTATTCCTTTTAGTGTGAAACCATATTGTATTCGTCTATAAGCATCAGCAGATTCAACGGCTTCAAAGAAGCCCCAGGCTGCCCGAGCATCTTGTAGTCTTCGATTATTCCATCCTCGGAAAGAATTTGCTGGAAAAGCTTGTAATGGCCATGACATCCATGGATTTAAACAGAATTCTTCAATTAAAGTAACTTTCAGCGGATTCGCCATCCTTATAAAGGCTTAAGAACTTATACTGTTAAAATGTCTTGGTCATGTTATATGTTAGCTTCGTTGGACGGCCGAAAAACATATGTAGGAGCAACCATTAATCCTGATAGACGTCTCCGACAACATAATGGAGAAATAGCTGGCGGAGCACGGGCTACTCATGGTCGTAAATGGAAACGAGTTTTCTTAGTTTCGGGTTTTGCCGATGAACGGGCAGCATTGCGGTTTGAATGGCGCTGGAAGTATTTAACTCGACAGGCTCCTGGGGACTCTTTTTTAGAGAGAAGGGCCCATGCGTTGTCTTTGCTTCTAGCCGATTTTCCAGAGATTTTTGTAGTTGAAAATAATGTGTAATAAGTAAGGGGATGTATTCAGGTGCGGTTGCATTAACAAACAGTTTATTAGAACCATCAAACATAAAAAGACTAGAACATCTTCAAGATTTTCCTGAAGAAATGTCTCGTGTTGGACAAATATATGTTGAAAAAAAAAGAGCAGGTGCTACATCTGCAGAATTAATGGCTTTTATTGAAGAACAACAATCAAAGTTAACCTCTATGAAATCTAATGTAAAAGTTCCTGTAGTGTCAGGTAATACACGAGTACCAGTTCAATGTTCAGAATTATCTCCTGCTAAACTAGTATCTCTGTTATGGAGTCTTGGTTTCAGTAAAAGACTTGATTTAAGTTATGGAAGTCCTGTACATTGTCATGTGCTTAACAAGCTTAGAGAAAGGAGTCCTTTAGGTTTTATAAAATGGGAAAAATTAGTAACTGCTCTTCCAGAAGAAGATTATACTGCGTCAATTAAAACTTTAGATTTGACAAATCAGAAACTGACAAATGGTTCATTTTTAGAATTTTTTGATGCTCTCACAGAAAAATATCCTGATTTTAAGCCTACTACTATTATTATAGATGGCAATCTGGAAACTCCAGAAATGATACCACAACTACAACGCAATCTACAAAGATTTGTACCAGGAGTTACACTAGTACTTAATAAGAAGGGAGGTAGTAAAAAAATGACCAGGTACCGTCGTGGTACAAAACAGTCAAAATGGCGAAAGTCGAATCGGAATCGGCGATTTCATTGAAACTACGGCGCGACCCCCATTATTCAAATGAACATTCTCAGAAATGCCTGGTAACACGTCCCTCTATTCAACGTGCTCCTTGTTGGTCCATTCATGATAAGACAGAGATGATTGATACAGCCGCCCGCGGTTGGACGTGCCCACCAATCTATATGATTGCACGGTCATCCTGTGTTGATAAGTGTTCCGAGGGCGAAGACCATATATTTGACGGTGCCCACAAAGTCGAGACGCTCTTTGATTTCATGGATGATAAGTTTGCATTGAAATACACGGACTTGTCCACCGCATTCTTAGCTGAATACAATGGTAAGAAGTTTTCCGAGTTGCCTCTGACTGTTCGGAATACTATCAAGACATATAAATTCAATATTAACATGATTGACGAAGAAACAGCAAGTGATCCGGATCTACTCAAAGTCTTGTGGATTCGTGTGAACCGGGCCGGCAAACGTCTAAATGACTATGAAATTAATATTCCTGTTATTGCTCCGCTTTTGACACACGTAATTAATCCATGCATGGCTGAGTTCTTTGAGACTCCATTATTTCCAAAAGATGCAACAAACCGCGGTGATCTTGAACATACTCTTTTAAAACTTCTGGCAATTGCCGATTACAATGCAACAAGTAAACAAAGTGGTAATTCTCTTTCAGGACTAGTATCGGTATGGTATGTTAAATCACTGGGTTCCACAATGAAAGAGCGAGAAGATAATGTTACAGCTAATTGTGAGACATGGTGTGCAACATTGACGCGTTGTCTCAAAATTATGAAAGACCTGGAACAGCTTAATACATTCTGCACGGAAGATGGGACTTCTATTATGGAGGAGTCTCAGAGAACTGAGCTTCTATTATTTCTGGGACGGGCAGCCGCCTGTTTTCCAAAGATAGAGGATTTCCGTAGTCGGAAACGGCCTATTTCTACAGCACTAAAAACGGTTTTCTTGAAACCCTGCATGGAACTGGTGACTGAGCTGGGTTGCAAAAGCCGGAATTGGACATTCCATAGAAAGATTATTCGTTTGTGTGATTCTATCTTAACAGAGACAACGGTCCAGCCTAGACTCTTTACACGAGAACAAAAAGAGGCTAAGTTAGCGGAGCAGAATGGACTTTGTGCTATGTGTCACAAGAAAATTCTGGCCCATCAACTCATGGATGGAGACCATATTGTTGAATGGTGCGAGGGTGGCGATACAACTATGGCGAATCTTCAAATTCTGCATCGTATGTGCCACATGCTCAAACAATAATTTGATATCCTTCAATAAAGATGTTAACTAAGAAGTTACACATATTTTTTATGTTAATGTTATGTTTGTTAGGAATCATTTTTGTACAAACAAAGATACCTAGACATATCTGGACATACTGGGATTCAGATACCATTTCCAACCCGGTAGTTCTAGGCTGTATAGAATCATGGAGACAGTATAATCCAACATATACTATTCATGTTCTGGGTCCAAAAGAAGCAACACGTCTTTTAGGATTTAATGTTAAGACCATGAAAATGAATGATGGGCCAGCAAGAGAATCTGATATAGTTCGTTTAAATATTTTGCAAAAATATGGAGGCGTTTGGTTGGATTCTTCTATCTTATTAAAGGCACCATTGTATTTTCCTGGTTGGTATGATTTTTACGGATATAATCTGAAATCATTTATTAGTAAACCTGATATTCCTGTAGTAGAAAGTTGGTGTTTTGCTACAGTACCTCACGGCCAATTTATTACTGAATGGAGAAATGAGTTTATGAAAGCAGAATTATTTAATAGTTTTAAAGATGCATTGGAAGATATGAAAAAACAGGGTGTCTTGTATGACGGTATTAAAGGACCAGAATATTTATATATTCATGTTTGTGCTCAAAAAATCTTACAAAAAGAACCATCTATTCTGAGAAGTATGTATTTTTATATTGCAGAAGATACAGCATATCTTTATTTAACACAAAATAACTGGGATGTCAAAAAGAGTTTAGAATCTATTTGTAAAGGAACAGTAAGTCCTTTAATCAAATTTCGTAGTAGAGAAAGAAAATATCTTGAAGAACACATGGAACTATTCAAGTGTATTCAACGGATATAAACTATATGTAGGTTTTCTCAAGTCTTAAAAAGAACCGAGAAAACTTATATTTTTTAATAAACGGCTTTGCCGTTTAGTTGCTATATGCTAACCCACCCATACCAGACATCACACGGAGCACGTTGTAGTTGACTGCATAGATGCGTACCTGGGCCGTCAGGGCCGTGCCTACAGGAGAAGGAGTGCTAGTGCTAGTAAGGCTTACATCAGGAACAGAGGACTTCAGCGTGAAAGGAGACAGAGTCAGATTCAGCACCGCATTGTCAATGCGAGAGAAGTTGCAGGTGCCACTGGGCTGGTGCTCCTCGGGCTTTAGGGCAAAGGAGTACACGTTGATGCCCACAGCAGGACTGCGAGTGTGGTGCTGGTAAGGCTGTACAAAGTTAAAGTAGGAGCCAAAACGGGCGTCAAACCTGTCGTGGCCGTTCAGCTGGACCTTGGCTACGGCAGTAGGATTAGCATTGGCATCATCTGCATAGTTAAAGGGCAGATTTGCACTGCGGTACGTAGTACCACTAGATACAGTGATGTCACTGCCATAGTTGCAATCTATATTCTTGTCCAGCTGGGTTACCCACACAAGCTCCTTTACAGGGTGGTTGAAAGACATCTTGATGTTGTTCTGGGCAGCCGTTACGGACTCAGCACCCGTGAACTGAAGCTGCTCAATCAGATACTCGTGGGCCACCTGGGCGAACCGTCTACGCTCCTCCGTGTCCAGGTACACGTAGTCGGCCCACAGAGACGCGGCAACTAGGCCGGCCTGGTTAACCGCGGTGTATACCTTCTTGGGGCTGCTAACAGTTAGTGCAGCAAGATTAGTAGGAGCAATGTTGCACAGATTGCGAAGCTCAGCAAACTGGATGTTTACCTTTACCTCGTGGTACTGAAGTGCAATCAGAGGAAGTGCCAGGCCAGAGTGGCGGCAGAACCAGAACTCCAGAGGTACATACAGAGTGTACTCAGGGCTGCACTGAAGAACAGTGGTATTTCTATTGCCTGCACCACTGGAGCAGAGAGTACCACTGGGGCCACCATTGACGGCGCAGGCACCAGGCTCCACAGAGCCACAGGTGGAGCAGGGACCACCGACTACGGCAGCAGTATTAGAAGAGCCAGCCAGACCAGAGCCAACCATCATGTCAAAGGCATCCTGCTTACCTACAGGCAGAGTCAGCTCATTCCAAATGTACATCCAGTCACCATAGTGCTTGTCAATCAGCTGACCGCCAATCTCAAGCTCTACATAGCTAATAAGAGCCTGGCCCACATTCTCCACCCATCTGAAAGTGGTAGAACTGACATCAAGAACAAGGCCAGCACCAGTGGCTACACTTACATCTACAGAGGGCAGAGTGGCCTGCAGGTAGACACGGCTGATTAAGTCACCATTACGGGAAATAGTGCACTGAACACGCTTGCCAAAGTTGGCAACACCGTTAAAGGTCTGCTCAATAGACTCCATGGCAAAGTTGGAATGACGACGGTACAGCTGTTTGAAAAAGGTTACCTGGGGATTAGCCGTCAGGTATACGTCTTGGGCACCATAGGCAACAAGCTGCATTAAACCACCACCGGACATTGCTTATACTTGACTCTTAGAAAATAAATCCGGGGTCTTAAATTCTGAATTTTTGTAATCTACAAAAAATGCGGAATTTATAATATTTAACATGCTATAAAAACACCAAATAATAAATAATAAATGGCAAAGCCATTTAATTGCTATATGCTAACCCGCCCATACCAGACATCACACGGAGCACGTTGTAGTTCACAGCATACACACGTACCTTGGCCGTGAAAGACCCACCTACCGTGTTATTCGTGAGGGTCAGCTGGAGAGTGGCATTGTCAATACGGGACATGTTGCACGTGCCACTGGGCTGGTGGTCCTCCGGATTTAGAGCAAAGGAGTACACATTGATACCCACAGCCGGGATGTTGGTGTGGTGCTGGAAGGGCTGGACCAGATTGAAGTAGGTACCGGGGCGTTCAGAAAACCTATCGTGGCCATTCAGCTGAATCTTGGCAGACACACAAGGGTTCACGCCAGCCAGACCCTCAACACGAGTAATGGAATAACCAGACTCAAGTGCAGCACGGTCAAACCAATCGGAGTAGTTAAACGGCTGTTGTCCCTTCCACACATCCACAGTCGTGTCACATGCTACAAAGCGATCAGGCTGGACCACCCAGATAATCTCCTTGCAAGGATGGTTAAAAGACATCTTAATCTTGTTTGCCGAGCTCGTTACAGACTCATCACCCGTGAACTGGAGCTGTTCAATCAGATACTCGTGGGCCACCTGGGCGAACCGTCTACGCTCCTCCGTGTCCAGATAGATGTAGTCTACATACAGAGAGGCAGATACCAGGCCAGTCTGGTTCACACGATTTACAATAGAAGCACAGTTGGACCAGCACAGATTCTGAATCGTATTGAACTCAATATTAAACTTAACCTCGTGGTACTGAAGTGCAATCAGAGGCAGTGCCAGACCGGCGTGGCGATTGAACCAGAACTGGAGAGGAATGTACATGGTGTACTCAGGACTGCAGGAGCGGTCCTCGTCGGCAGCGTGGGGCTCACCACCGGCACAGTCAGAATCACAGCCACCATTGGGCACCTGAGAAATAATGTTTACCAGCGTGGGCACATTACCCACCATCTCTGCATAACCGGCCTGCTTGCCTGCGGGGCGAGTCAGCTCATTCCAGATATGGAGCCAGTCACCATAGTGCTTATCAATCTTCTGGCCACCAATCTCCACCTCTACGTAGCTAATCAGATTGTGGCCCACCCAGTTCAGCCAACGGAACTGGGCTCCCTGAGGGTCAGAAGAACTAAGAGACACCTGAGGAAGAGTCACCTGCAGATAGGTACGGTGGATTAAGTCACCATTACGGGAAATGGTGCAGGTAATACGCTTACCGAAATTGGCAACACCGTTAAAGGTCTGCTCAATAGACTCCATGGCAAAGTTGGAATGACGACGGTACAGCTGCTTAAAAAAAGTTACTTGGGGATTAGCCGTCAGATACACATCCTGGGCACCGTATGCAACAAGCTGCATTAAACCACCTCCGGACATTGCTTATACTTGACCGTTCGAAATTTTTTCTGAAAATAACCGGGACGACCTTTCAGTGACCTTTCAACGGCTTATCTAAAGCTCACTCGTAAAGTAAGAATATGTCTAATCTTGATGATGTACTCATATCTGAAGAATTTGTTCCAGGTTCTACTAGTTCTATAAATAAACCCACGACACTAGAGGCATATCATAAACAAACATTACAGGGTTTCAAGGACCAATATGACTTACTCGATGATTATAAGTTACGTCTGACTACTCTTGAGCATAAACGTGACGTAGCAGTTAAATTTTCTGATGAATGGAGACAAGTAACAGAAGAAATTGATGACTTGCAAAAATTAATTACAAAAATTGAAAAAGACGAGAGTCGCATAGACTATTTTTTAAATGTTGGTAACATGATGTTTCAATACTATGATGCACAAGAAACAGTTGCAGCGGGAACCAATGTGTCTACATCTATTACACGAATGCCCTCGAATTCGGTGCTTAGTTATTTTTCAGTAGCAGAAGAAACGGAACCTAAGAATGAACAAAAAGACAAGAAACAAGTCAAAAATAAAAAAGCAAGTGATATAGAATCCAGCGAAGGCCTGAATCGAGACAAGATGTTAGAAAAGTATTTGGCCGTTATAGATCCATCGGCTATTAAGAGTGGAATCCTACCAGGTTCAGGAATAGAGCCTGGATGGGGTGCATGTCCAGCCTGTGAAGTAGATATGACTTTTTATCAAAACGAGGCAAAACTTGGTTGTCCAGAATGTGGTTTTGAAGAATTTATCTTAATAGATTCTGAAAAACCAAGTTACAAAGACCCACCCCGTGAAATTACGTATTTTGCATACAAGAAAATTAATCATTTTAATGAATGGCTGGCCCAGTTCCAAGCAAAGGAAAACACGGATATTCCACATGATGTCATCGAGGCTGTTCTAGCTGAAATTAAAAAAGAACGCATCAATGATCCTAAACGAGTAAAGAAAGAGAAGATTCATCAAATTCTGCAGAAACTCAAGTTATCTAAGATGTATGACCATGTTCAACAGATTAGGAATCGGATTCAACAACAGATGACAACATTGGTTTTATCAAGAGAAAACGAGGAGCGTCTTCAATTTATGTTCAAAGAGATTCAACCGGCATTTATTAAATTTTGTCCCAAAGGTCGATCCAATTTTTTATCGTATCCATATGTTCTGAGTAAGTTATGTCAGCTTCTAGAACTCGATGAATTTCTACCTTGCTTCCAGCTCTTGAAATCTAGGGAAAAATTGTATCAACAGGATCAGGTTTGGCAAAAGATTTGTACGGACATGGGATGGCAATTTATTCGGTCTATTTAAAAAAAGCTTTTAGTTTTCTAACATAATGTCATGTCCGAATTGTTCGGTCCATAGTTTTCATCCTTTTGGTATTCAAGGAGATACTACTCTAGTCTATACGGCCCCGGCTTTAACGGTAGAATTAGAAACACCTTACACAATTTTGAATCACAAGAAACATCTGGATACGATGACGGGACCTTGGATTTGGATTATTGATTTTGCCAATATGGAACCTCAACATTATACTTCTTTGAACTTAACATATGAACTTATTAAGATGTTAAATGCCGATCATAAAGATAAACTTAAAGGAATTTATCTTGTAAATCCAAATATTTGGCTACGGTCCGTTATTCCAGTTATGAAACCTATGTTAAATTCGGTATTTCAGAAAAAAATACATTTATTAGAAACAAGTATCTTAGAGCTAGGAACTGTAATTGAACAGAAGTGGTTTCGTTGTCTGGACCAAATTAGAATTAAATAGTCTAGATATAAAGTGTTAGACCTTACGGACTAACTAGATGGAGATTCCTATTGTTCATGAATGGGCCCACAAAATTAAAACAGTCTATGATTTTTTAAAGGAGGATAATACTATGTTATTCATCATAGGTCTTCAAGGCGGTGAAGGGAAAACGCTAGCTACCAACGAAGCAGTTAGACGGTGGAAAATGGATGTTGGTGAAAATAATATTCGTGAGATAAATATTTTTAACGCTGGACTAGAACATAAAGAAACCTATATGAATATGGTTACGGGTAAAATTAAAATTATTGTTCATATTAATTCTTGGAATGAACACTGGATAGCTATGGCTCGTGAATGGGGCGCTAACACGGTAATATTTAGGAGACCTCTATAGAATGTCTTGTCCATATAAGAATTTATTTGGAGCACCTGGAACAGGAGCCCATTCGTATCGATTTATGGGTCTAGCAGTGGTCGATGTGGTTCTAACATTTGTTGCTGCGGGATTACTATCTTGGACTTTTCGAACCCCGTATTGGCCTACACTTTTAGTGTTATTCTTGGCGGGTATTGCTCTGCATAGGTTGTTCTGTGTTCGGACAACTCTTGATAAGCTTTTATTTTCTGATAATACTACAGATGAAAATATATAAATATCCTAGAAGATTTAGTCGGGCATATTGCATGAAAACTCGGTGTAAAAAAATGGGATTTACACAAAAGGCATCGTGTCGTCCGTATAAAAATTGTTATAATAAGACACGAAAGGCGACACAAAGTTGACACTGCTATGACCTTGGGTATAAGGTTGTAGGAGACCGCCTCTCTTATTTGCCGGCCGGCAAGAAGGTCTAGTAGCTCA
>Ga0209550_10002469_pt1 | contig 17742 bp, 18 predicted proteins | sample LauGreSuBDMM15SN_2_FD_187567 | JGI IMG/M metagenome (GOLD analysis project Ga0209550, IMG submission 187567) | Freshwater lake microbial communities from Lake Michigan, USA - Su13.BD.MM15.SN (SPAdes) (version 5) | ecosystem: Environmental > Aquatic > Freshwater > Lake | place: Lake Michigan...
AGAGTGGGCCTTGGCCCTCAACAGCCTACCGCTGCTGACACAAAACGCGTCTGGGAGCCGGTCTACCAGGCGATTGCTGACAAAATTGGTGCCAAGCTTGAGTTAAGAGTGGCAAACGATTGGGCTGGCATTTCAACGGCTTTGGCCAACGAGCAACTCGATGTCGCGCAGATGGGGCCTTGGGGTTATGTACTTGCCAACAGAAACGGTGGTGCAAGAATCATTAACACCATGCTGGTAAATGACAAGCCCTTTTATAAGGCCATTATTGTTGGCCGCGCGGATCTCAAAGTTGCAGACTTTCCAAAAGGTGCCAAGGGTCTTTCCATGCAGATGCTGGACGTGGGCTCAACCTCTGGCTGGTTAGTCCCGACCTATATGCTTAAGCAGATGGGCATCGAGCCAAAAAGTTTTTTTGGTAAATATGCCGAAGGCGCCTCAGCTGCTGCTGCGCAAATGGCCACAATTAATGGTCAAGTGGATCTTGCCACAGGCTGGGATACACACCGCAACATCATGATCAAAAACGGGATCATTAAGGAAACTGACAATAAAGTGATTTGGGAATCAGATCCGTTGCCTAACGAAGTTGTCGCGGTTCGCAAAGGCATGAGCCCTGAAATGGCCAAGCGCATACAGGATGCGTTTACGGCGATCACGAACGAGCCGATTGCCAAGCAGCTCCCTTATCCCTACACGGGATATATCCCTGCAACCGACGAGCCCTACCAAATCTTAGTCAAGATGGGTCTCGAGCTTGGTGCTTTGAAGCCTTAATTTCTGAATGATAAGTTCTGAGCGCGAAAGCGTTCAGAACTTTTAATGGAATTAAATTAATTGTGAATCCTCCTGAGCACGTATTAAGCACGCCCTATCGTAATGACGCGGGCCATTACGTAGAGCCTAAGATCAATTGGCTCTCAAAAAAATCTCTAACTCTCTTTTTTACTTTGCTCGCTACACTTGGCTTTTTTGTTTTGTCTTGGCGTCTAAGTGAAATAGATCCTGTCCGTTTGATTGAAGGTCTTCCTAGATTATTTCGTTGGGCCTCGAAAGCTTGGCCACCTCAAACAAACGAAATAGGCATCATGCTGTACCGAGCCGCTGAAACAGTCGCCATCGCAACTGTCGCCACGACCCTCGCCACACTCATCGCGTTTCCTCTGAGCATCCTTGTTTCAAAAAATATCACGCCCTATCCGTTCATTGGCTTACCTTTCCGACTAGCAATCAACACTTTTCGTGGTGTAGACACGGTTGTTTTTGCTTTGTTGTTTGTGGCGGCCGTTGGACTCGGACCCTTTGCTGGCGTCCTTGGCATGTTAATTCACTCAGTCGGCGTGATCGCTAAACTTAACAGTGAGGCCATCGAGACGATACCAAGTGCCCCCCTTGATGCAACCGCGATGACGGGTGCCAAAAAAAGTAGTGTCATCGTCTGGGGGTTGATTCCTTCTGTCTTTCCAAATCTTTCGTCCGTCTCTCTCTACGTATGGGAAGCCAATGTCCGAACTTCCACCATTCTAGGTATTGTGGGGGCAGGCGGGATCGGTATTGAAATTAAAGCCGCTATCGATCTACTTGATTTTTCAAGGCTGTTTACGTTAACGGTCATCGTATTATTGATGGTCACTATCATTGATCAGATCAGCGCCTACATCAGAGGCAAATTAGTGTGAAGCCGGATCAAGCAACTTTATCGCTCATCCAGGTGAGTAAAGATTATGGCTCACACAAAGCCATCCAAGACATCAGTTTGCATGTCAGCCCAGGCGAGTTTGTTGTTTTGCTTGGTCCGAGTGGCGCGGGTAAGTCAACAATATTTAAGTGTATCAGTCAGCTTGTTCGACCCGACTCAGGTGAGGTTTGGCTGGAAGACCACCAGATCAATCACTTAAGAGGAAACGCACTGCGTCTTCAACGTAGAAAAATTGGCTTGATCTTTCAGCAGTTTAATTTGGTCTCACGCTTGAGCGCGTTGCAAAACGTCCTGTTAGGTCGGCTTGGCCATATGCCTACCTGGAAAGCTAACCTCGGCTTGTTTAGCGAAACAGACCGGCAGCTTTGCCTCAGATCACTCGATCGCGTCGGCATGCTCAGCAAGGCATACCAACGTGCCGACACGCTGTCTGGCGGACAGCAACAACGCGTTGCGATCGCCAGAGTCATGGCGCAAGAGAGTAATTTAATTCTTGCCGATGAGCCTGTGGCGAGTCTTGATCCCTTGACGTCTAGACAAGTGTTGAGTCAACTGAAAGATATTGCAGCAGAAAGCAATATGGCCATTTTATGTAGTTTGCATCAAACAGATTTGGCGCTTGAGTTTGCAGACCGCATTATTGCAATGAGCAACGGTATCATCACCCTCAATAAATGCGCTCGTGACGTACACGAAACTGAATTAGCTAGCGTTTATAGCAACGCATCGCCTTAAAAGCTTTGACTGGGTTTCATGCAAACGGGCTGCTCCATAAAATGAAGCAGCCCGTTTTCTTTTGTGCAGCTCAATAAATCTACACGAGCGAATCAGACCAAATGTTTTTAGCCCAACCCCACGCGTACACCCCTTCTAGCGCTGTGGGTGCCGTCGAAAGTCCGCCCGAACCCGCAACCGTTTTGAACGTTTTTTCAGCGGCGACGTATTGGTGTACGCTCGCCACGTGAACGACCTCTGTCTCATTGACGAAGCTGTAACACGTATTGGTCAGAACAGGCTGGGGGTTGATCGCAATACCCGCTAGCTCTGCGACGATTGCAGCGGCTGTAACTTTGGCATGCTGATTCGCCATATGCCCTGATTTTGGCATCAAGGGCGCGACCTGAATCGAATCGCCGATGATGTGCACGTCCTTTGCTTTCGTTGATTCAAAGTTCAGATAGTTAACCGTGGACCAACGGCCGTTTGCATCAGCGAGTCCCGCTTTAACGACGAGGTCACCTGCACGCATTAGAGGCAACAGATTGAGCACATCTGCCTTAATGTCGTCCTGAACATCAAACTTGAGTGTCCGTGTTTTAGCATCTACTGCCGTCACGTTGTGCTGAGGTCTGTATTCGATGATGCCAGGATACATTTTCGCCCATGCCTCTTTGAACAACTTACCCTTTGACGTCACGTCTTGATTCGCGTCTAACACCAACACCTTGGATTTTGGTTTGTGCTTCTTCAGATAGTTTGCAACCTGACACACGCGCTCGTACGGGCCGGGGGGGCAACGATAAGGTGCCATCGGGATCGATAGTGCATACACACCACCGTCTTTCATGTCAGCGATCTGCTTGTGTAAGGCGACAGTTTCCGGACCGGCCTTCCAAGCTTGTAACGTGACGCCTGCTTTGTTAGCGGCATCCAGTCCTTCGATACTCTCCATCATCAGGCCGATGCCTGGCGACAACACAAGCTTGTCGTATTTGACGGTCTTGCCTGATGCAAGCAGCACCGTTTTTTTCGTTGCGTCAATACTCGCGACTGAATCTTTGACCATCTTGACGCCATGATTTTTTTCTAATCCGGCGTAGGGCGAGGTGATCTCAGCAATTTGGCGAGAGCCTCCCACAACCAAGTTAGACATCGGGCAAGAAATGAATTGGGCATTGGGCTCAATCAATGTGACTTGCGCAGTGTTGTTTGAGAGCAAACGCAAATACTTGGCAGCTGTGGCACCGCCATAGCCAGCACCCACCACCACGACTTGCGCCGTCTTCAACGTATTGGCGCGCGTTTGTGTGCTTACGCCCATCGCAAGTCCAGCGACTGCGGCGCTTTGTCCCAGAAAGATTCGACGATTCATCATGGTCCCCTTAGTTCTTCTTGCCGAGTACATCGGCAATGATTTTTAACTGTTCGTCGGTATAGCCTTTTGCAAGTTGATGCATGATGGTGCCTGTTCGGGCTCCCGTTTTATACGCTTGCAATTGTTCATACATGGCCGAGCTTGTCAGTTGGTTAATCACCGGCATCGTGGCGCCTGGTGCGCTCACACCGTTCGTGCCGTGGCAATTGGCGCACGTGGCCGCTAAGCTTTGTGCGTACAACCGCTGAGCTTGTATATCTTGCGCAGACGCTGTCGTCACACATATCGCAGCGCTAAGCCCTGCAGTCAGCATTCCTGTTTTGAACAAATTCTTTTTCATCATTGCCCGTCTCCTCGTATTGATGCGTAATGTGTTGATGGTCGTGCGATAGCTATCCGCTCACAATGCAGACTTACCCTCGTGTAGGGTCAAACTCCGTTCTTTTTAAACCACTCCAGACATTTTTCCCAGCCATCTTTTGCTGGACCCGCTTGATAGGTTGCACGGTAATCCGCGTGAAATGCATGAGGTGCGTCTGGATAAATCTCAAAGCGCGACGCCGCAGCCGCTTTGTTGTCCTTTGCGGCGGAGAGTGCCTGCTTCATTTGGTCGACCGTATCCAAAGCGATTCCGGTATCCTTTCCACCGTAAAGACCCAGCACGGGGGCTTTTAATTGTGCGGCGAGATCCACCGGGTGGGCGGGGAAGTTTTCACTTTTATCCCCAACCAGTCTTCCGTACCAAGCAACGCCTGCACGCACCTGTGGCAAATTAGCGCACGCCAACCAGGTGATACGGCCTCCCCAGCAAAACCCTGTCATGCCCACTCGCCCTGTGTCGCCCCCTTTTTCGCCCGCCCATTTTAGCGCGATCGTAATATCGCCGAGCACCTGTTTATCGGGCGTCTTTCCAATAATTTGCGTCATGATTTCGGTCATAGTTCCCAGAGAGCTTGGGTCTCCCGCTCGGGTAAAGAACTCTGGCGCGATGGCTAAGTATCCTTGCTTCGCGAATCTGCGCGCGACATCAGCGATGTATTCATGCACCCCAAAGATCTCGCTTGCGATGACGACGATGGGCAGCTTGCCAGCACTTGCCTTGGGTCGCGCGACATACGCGTACAGTTCAGTGTCGCCATCTTTGATAGTCTCTTCACCAGCCGCGATACCATCAAAGTTTGTTTGAATGACCTGAGCAAAGGTTGGTTCAGCGACCGTCGCAAAGCCTAAGCAAGCAGTCGCAGCTGTCGTATTGCGCAAAAACTCTCGCCGAGAACGACTTCGACGACCCGCCAACGCTTCGATGTCTTTAATATGGTCTGAACGCATTGGACCTCTGTTTTGCAAAGTTAGTTTTAGTAATTTTGTAAGTTTACGCTAGGGTATGTCTGAATATCTACTTCTTTATTGTTATATTACTTTCTTATATTACTTTTATATCTTTGTTTATAACAAAAAAATATACTGATGCCAGCCATGATTTTATCGTTGCGTAGGAGGCCTGTTGAAGACAAATGATTTAAGGCTAAAACTTGGTCGGCTCAAGCGAGCGCCAGAAAATTTTGTTTCCGCTGAGTTAGCCACCGAGGTGTCGACCGACGGCGTTACCGAAGCCCGTCGTGGCTTTTTGCGAAACAGCTTTTTGGCGGCCATGGCTGCCGGCGCAGGCACCGCATCAACCTTGGCTTTCGCGCAAGGCTCAACAGGCGATCCGACCATCCTTGACAAGCAAGTGTGGCAAACAACGCTTGGCCAACCCGTCGCGGTAAGGCCCTATGGCGTGCCCTCAAAATACGAAGCCAATCTACAGCGACGCGAATCACCCGGCCTCACACGCGTGTCTGCTGCCTCTGTCTCGTTTGCACCCCTTCAGGGCTTATTCGGCATCATCACACCGAACGGTCTGCACTTCGAACGCCACCACCAGGGCTGGGTCGATATCGATCCGGCCAAACACCGGCTCATGCTCAATGGGATGGTCAAACAAGAAATGGTCTTCACGATGGAAGACCTCATGCGCTTACCCTCGGTGTCGCGCATTCACTTTATTGAGTGCGGAGCCAACACGGGTATGGAGTGGGGCAACGTCGCGGTCCCCACCGTTCAGTACACGCATGGCATGCTCTCTTGCTGTGAATTCACGGGTGTCCCGCTGTCTATCTTGCTAGACATGGCTGGTGCCGATATAAAAAAAGGAAAGTACATTCTCGCCGAAGGCGGAGATGGCTCCGGAATGACGCGCACGATTTCAATGGAAATGGCGCTAGATGATGTGCTGGTTGTGTGGGGCATGAACGGCGAAATGCTTCGGCCTGAAAACGGCTATCCCTTGCGCTTGGTGGTGCCTGGCGTCCAGGGTGTGAGCTCAGTTAAGTGGTTGCGCCGCATTGAAGTCGGCGACATGCCCTACGCCACAAAAGACGAAGCGGTGCATTACATGGACTTGATGCCAGATGGGATACATCGACAATACACGTCCATTCAAGAATGCAAGTCGGTCATCACCACGCCCTCCGGCGGACAGCAGCTGCTCGAAACAGGCTTCTACAATATTAGCGGCATGGCGTGGTCCGGCCGCGGCAAAGTCAAGCGGGTTGATGTGTCGGTTGACGGCGGACGCAACTGGCGCGAAGCGCGCATGGAAACTCCCGTATTAACCAAGGCCATTACGCGCTTCAACATCGATTGGGTGTGGGACGGAAAGCCTGCGATCTTACAGTCTCGTGTTACCGATGAAACCGGCCATGTTCAGCCTTCTTACAGAATGTTGCGCGAAGTTCGCGGCACACGCTCGATCTATCACAACAACGCGATTCAATCCTGGAAAGTAGACACCAATGGGGAGGTCAGCAATGTACAAGTTGGCTAAAACTCTAACTGGCATCGTCGCACTCACGTTACTGGGTGGCTTAGCCAACGCACAAGACACAAAAAAATTTCCCGGGATCGGCCGTGCTGCCACGCCCGCAGAAGTCGCCGCGTGGGATATTGATGTGCGCCCAGACTTCAAGGGTCTGCCCAAAGGTTCAGGGACCGCGGAACAGGGGCAAGAACTCTGGGAAGCCAAGTGTGCAAGCTGTCATGGTGTGTTTGGTGAGTCCAACGAAGTGTTCACACCGATCGTAGGTGGAACAACCGCGAAAGACATCAAAACCGGTCGCGTCGCGTCGCTCACCGATCCGAATCAGCCACAGCGTTCAACGCTGATGAGGCTATCCACCCTGTCGAGCCTATACGACTACGTCTACCGAGCCATGCCATGGAATGCACCGCGCACGCTGTCGGCTGACGAAACGTATGCGCTTGTTGCGTACATGCTCTCGCTTGCTGAGATTGTGCCAGAGGACTTCACCCTCAGTCACGAGAACGTCCGGGAAATACAAGCCTTGTTGCCCAACCGAAACGGCACCACAACAGAGCACGGCATGTGGACCGTGTCTGGCAAACCAGATGTACAGGGCAATCCTTGCATGACAAACTGCCCAACCGACGGGAAGATCACCTCTCTTTTGCCAGATTTCGCACGTAATGCGCACGAAAACATTACCGAGCAAAACCGTATGTTTGGGCCTTTTAGGGGTGCAGATACCACTAAACCAGCGCTTAAAAAGCTTCCAGGCGCTGGGTTTGTCGCGCCAGTAGCCGCCACAAGCGCCACCGCCACCGCCGCAGCGACGGTGGCCCCTGGGGCGAATGCAGCGACATTGCAAACCCTTTTCCAAAAGCATAACTGCACGGCCTGCCACGCGCCAGCAGCTAAAGGCGTGGGCCCGTCCATCGCTGAAATCGCAAAAAAGTACAAAGAACAGGATGTCGTTGCTAAACTAGCAACAAAGGTCAAAGTAGGTGGGGCTGGCGTATGGGGCGCAATCCCCATGCCACCACATGCCCAAATGTCAGATGCCGACATCACGAATTTGGTGAAATGGATGCTGGCGGGCTCTTAAGCGTCGGCATTAATCCGTATAAACGAATTCAATAATTAAACATTTATCTAGCAAGGGAACTCTCATGAACGTACAACGTCGCAGACTTCTGCAAATGTCAGCAATAGTGGGGCTCATGGCCAGCGCCGGCCTGATGACACAGGCCGAAGCTGCCGCCTGGAACAAGGCCGCCTTCGAAGCTAAGTCAGTCGATGATGTGGCCAAACTTTTAGGTGGCGCGACGCCCACCAAGTCGGACGCCATCACATTGCGCGCCCCCGACATCGCCGAAAACGGCGCCGTCGTGCCGGTTGGTGTTGAAACCAACTTGAAAGCAACAGAGCTCGCCATTCTGGTGGAGAAAAATCCAAATGCTCTCGCGGCCATGTTCGTCATTCCCGCTGGCGCAGAAGCCTTCGCCTCGACCCGCGTAAAAATGGGACAAACGTCTAATGTCTTTGCCCTCGCGAAAGTCGACGGCAAGTGGCTGATGGCCTCTAAAGAAGTCAAAGTAACGCTCGGTGGCTGTGGCGGCTAATCGCGCTCAGAACGCAACGTACAAAACAAACATAGAACATAGCAAAGAGAGAAAATCATGGCAGATCCAATGCGCATTCGTGCAACTGAGAAAGATGGTGTGGTGGACGTACGTGTGCTGATGAAGCACGACATGGAAACGGGTCAGCGCAAGGATGCTGCGGGCGCGTCCATTCCCGCTTGGTTCATTTCAACGCTCGAGGCAAAAGTTGGCGACAAAATAGTTTATGCAGCCCAGTTGGGGCCTGCGGTATCCAAGGATCCCTACCTACAATTCAAATTGAAAGGTAGTGCAAAAAAAGGCGACACAATTGCTGTAACGTGGGTCGACAATAAAAACGAAACCCGCACTGACAAAACAGAAATCAAATGATTTTGTTGTGCCGATAGAACCGAGTCGCAATGTTGCGGTTCGCAAAAATGGAGACAACCATGAAACACTTTTTATTGGCTGGGCTGACAGCGATGTCGCTCGGCTTATCGACTATTGCTCTGGCACAATCGGCATCGGATCAGCTAGCGGAATACCGCAAAATGCTTGCCGAGGGCAATCCCGCCGAACTATACGAAGCCGCGGGCGAGGAACTCTGGGCGAAGCCAGCTGGCCCGAAGAGCGCCTCTCTTGAGAAATGCGATCTCGGACTAGGCCCTGGCGTTGTCCACGGCGCCTCAGCACAATTACCGCGCTACTTTGCAGACACCAATCGCGTCCAAGACCTCGAGTCGCGCCTGATGACCTGCATGACCACCCTGCAAGGTATTCCTGAAGCCGAGATGGTCAATGGGACCTTTGGCAAGGGCGCTCGCAAAAACATCGAAGCGATTGTTGCCTATGTCGTCACACACTCGAAGGGCATGAAAATCAACGTAGCTGTCAACCATGTCAAAGAAAAAGAAATGCTCGCTCTCGGCGAAAAAATCTTTTATCTGCAAGGCGGGACGATGGACTTTTCTTGCGCCTCTTGTCACGCGGTCGACAACAAACGTATTCGTATGCAGGACTTGCCAAACCTGACCGTGCAAAAGGGCGCTGAAGAAGGCTGGGGTAACTGGCCTGCTTATCGTGTGTCAAGCGGCACGTTTTGGACCATGCAGCAACGCCTGAACGACTGCTACCGCCAACAGCGTATGCCTTTCCCGATTTATGGCTCAGACGTCACGATCGCTTTATCAGTCTTTATGGCTAACAAGGCAAACGGTGGTACGGTGCAAACGCCCGGCCTCAAGCGCTAACTCCAGGGAGACACACATGAATAAAACACTAATCAAACTGGTCGCAGGCACAAGTTTAGCGCTTGGTGGCATTGCCCTAAGCAACGTCGCCCTCGCACAGAAAGCTGACCCCGCCGTGCAGGCCGTCATGGACCGCAGCTTCCGTGAACAAGGTATCGCCAAACTAGATCGCATCCAGCTAGACGAGTTCCAAGCGCTCTGCTCCGATGAGAAGTTCCGCGATAGCCCCGAGGGGAAAAAGAAAGCCGAAACATTACAGACAGCGGCTCTGGCCGCCATCAAGCCTCCGTCAGATGGAAAGTATCTGGGGAGCTGGGCTGCGGGCGAAAAAATCGCTCAAAGCGGCCGAGGCTCAACCTGGACTGACAATGTAAAAACCGTAAACGGTGGGGGCTGTTACAACTGCCATCAGATTTCAAAACAAGAAATCTCTCACGGCACAATCGGTCCGTCGTTATTGGCCTATGGAAAAACGCGCGGCAATAGCGATGTCATCCTGACCTACACCTGGAACCGCATCAGCAACTCCAAAGCCTATAACGCGTGCAGCAATATGCCACGCATGCAGCACTTTAACTTGCTCACCGAACAGCAAATTAAAGACGTCATGGCCTTGCTGCTTGACCCTGCATCGCCTGTAAATAAATAAAGTCGTCGAATCGCGCTATACGCTGCAAGGAAGTTGAAATGGGAATGAGTCGTAGAGAGTTTGTACAGGTTCTGGCGGCGGCTTCCGCTGCTGGACTATCACTGGGCGCTAACTTGAGTAGCGCGCAATCAGCAGCAAACCTCTATGACTTCCCAAAGTTCGGCAATGTGCACTTGATGCACTTCACTGACTGCCACGCACAACTCAAACCCATTTATTTTCGTGAGCCTAACGTCAACTTGGGCTTCGGTGGGCAATTTGGTAAAGCGCCTCACTTGGTCGGTGATGCTTTGCTTAAGCACTATGGCATCAAGCCGGGCACGCGCGAAGCGCATGCGTTTTCTTATTTGGACTTCGACAAAGCGGCGACGCAATACGGCAAAGTGGGTGGGTTTGCACACCTCGCCACGTTGGTTAAGCAAATTCGTGCGAGTCGCCCCGGCGCTTTGCTGCTCGATGGCGGCGATACCTGGCAAGGTTCAGGCACTGCACTGTGGACCAAGGGTCAGGATATGGTCGATGCCTGTCTGGCCTTAGGCGTCGATGTCATGACCGCGCACTTTGAAATGACCTTAGGCGAAAAACGCGTCAAAGAAATTGTAGAAAAAGATTTTGATGGCAAAGTGAATTTTGTCGCCCAAAACATCAAGACCACGGATTTTGAAGATCCCGTATTTGACGCCTATACGATGCGTGAAATGAACGGCGTCAAGGTTGCGATCATCGGCCAGGCGTTCCCCTACACACCGATTGCGAACCCACGCTACCTGATTGAAAACTGGACGTTCGGCATCGAAGAAGAAAATATGCAAAAGACCGTTGATCACGCGCGCGCCAAAGGCGCGAAAGCTGTGGTCCTGCTGTCGCATAACGGCATGGATGTCGATCTGAAAATGGCGAGCCGCGTACGCGGCATCGACGCAATCTTAGGCGGACACACCCACGACGGCGTGCCCGTGCCGGTCAAGGTCACCAACCCAGGCGGCGTGACCCTCGTGACGAACGCAGGTTCAAACAGCAAATTTCTAGGCGTACTTGATTTAGATGTGAAAGACGGCAAAGTATCCGACTTTAGATATCGCTTGCTTCCCATCTTTGCGGATTTGCTTGCGGCTGACGCACAGATGAATGCATTGATCAACAAGATGCGTGCGCCGTATGAAACCAAACTGGCTGAAAAACTCGCCGTCGCGGAAGGCACGCTTTATCGTCGTGGCAACTTCAACGGCACGTTTGATCAACTGATCGTTGATGGCTTAATTAAAATGAAAGGCGCTGATCTCGCGTTCTCACCGGGATTCCGTTGGGGCACCTCCTTGCTGCCTGGACAGACTATTACGATGGAACACCTGCTGGATCAAACGGCGATCACGTATCCGTACACCACGCTCACCTCAATGAGCGGCGAGATGATCAAGACCGTACTTGAAGACGTCGCAGACAACATCTTCAACCCTGATCCTTATTATCAACAAGGCGGAGACATGGTGCGGGTCGGTGGCATGCAATACAGCATCGATCCCACCGCCGGTGCCGGCAAGCGTATCTCTGACATGCGCTTAGGCGACAAACCTATCGAAGCAAGCAAAACCTATAAAGTCGCTGGCTGGGCGCCCGTCTCTGAAGCGGCTCGCGATGCGGGTGGCGAACCCATCTGGGATGTGATCGCAGCCTACCTGCGTGATATCAAAACTGTATCTGCCAAAGCACCAAATATCCCCGCCATTAAAGGCGCGGCGAATAACCCCGGCATAGGAAACTAAAAATGAAAAACTGGTTAATCGCTTTCGCCATCACGATCGCGACGCTTATCGTTCCATCGGCCGTTTTTGCGCAAGACGCAATTAGCGTGATTTATCACATCGATGATGCAGACGCGCAAGGATTAAAGGGATTGCGCAACATTCGCAACCATCTTGATGTAGCGCCCCAAACAAAGATTCGCGTCGTCACTCACGCAAACGGTGTAGACATCTTGATGGATGGCGCGAAGGACAAAAGCGGCAAGGTTGAATATTCCTCCCTCATTTCCGCTTTGGTGTCTAGGGGCGTTGTATTTGAGGTGTGTGAAATCACACTCAAAAATCGCAATCTCAAACGCGAGCAATTTGTACTGGAAGCGCGCTTTACGCCCTCTGGTGTTGTACGCATTGCTGAACTACAAGCCAAAGAGAAATACGCTTATATCAAGCCTTAACGTGAAGCGCCTACCTGAATGGCTTAACAGTCCACGCGCCAAAACGCTATTTACTGAAGCGGTCTAGTTCAAAAACATCTAGATCAATCATCTCGCCGAAATCTTTTTGTAGAACCTTTCCCTTTGGGTCCAACACATAAAGCTCGGGGATTCCCTTGCGCTTGCCTATCGCACGATCAAGCTCAGGGGTGATCATGGCGACGGGGAAGTTCAGTCCGTGCTTTTGTACATACTTTGCAGCGGCGTCTGGGTCCTTATCAATCGACACACCCAACACCACAAGATTGCCACCTTTTGTGTCACGCGCGAGTTGTATCAGATTTAGGTTTTGACGATGGCAATAGGGGCACCACGATGCCCAAATTTGCAGCACAACATGTTTACCTGCCAAGTCCGCAGCGGTCAGTATTTTGCCATCCATCAGCGTGATGGGGCCCAGCTTGAGCGTGTCACCCACATTGAGCGCCTGTGCGGGCGACGGCAATACGACTCCGACGATCATCACCACCATCAACAAGCGTATGGCAATGTCGCGCAGGTTCGGAAGACGCCAATCAGTCAGTGTGTTCTTCATACGGTCATCATAGCCAAAAAAAACCGCCCACAGTCTCCTGGGGCGGCTTTCCTTGCCGAGATTTAAATTAAACAATCAGCGGCACAATCAACAGAGCAACAATGTTGATGATCTTGATCAGGGGGTTCACAGCAGGACCCGCTGTGTCCTTGTAAGGATCGCCCACGGTATCGCCCGTCACAGCAGCTTTATGGGCATCAGAGCCCTTGCCGCCGTAATGACCTTCCTCAATATACTTCTTGGCGTTATCCCAAGCACCACCGCCTGTACACATGGAGATCGCAACAAACAGACCCGTCACAATCGTACCCATCAGCAGGCCACCCAAAGCCTCAGGGCCTAACAACAGACCGACGGCGATTGGCACAACGACTGGCAACAAAGAAGGAATAATCATTTCTTTGATTGCAGCGGTTGTCAGCATATCAACAGCCTTATCGTACTCAGGCTTGGCGGTACCTTCCATGATACCTTTGATGTCGCGGAACTGGCGACGCACCTCTTCAACGACAGCACCCGCACAACGGCCTACCGCTTCCATTGCCATGGCGCCAAAGAGGTAAGGGATCAAGCCGCCGATGAACAAGCCAATGATCACGCGGTGGTCCGAGAGATCAAAGACAACCTTTGCGCCGTTGGCCTCGAGCGTATGGGTGTAGTCGGCAAACAGAACCAACGCAGCCAAACCAGCTGATCCAATTGCGTAGCCTTTGGTCACAGCCTTTGTGGTGTTACCCACTGCATCAAGCGGATCTGTGATGTCGCGTACGGACTGGGGCAAGCCAGCCATTTCAGCGATACCACCAGCGTTGTCAGTGATTGGACCATACGCATCAAGAGCCACCACAATACCTGCCATGGACAACATCGACGTCGCGGCGACCGCAATGCCGTAGATACCACCCAACCAATAGGCAGAGTAGATGGCCGCACAAACGAACAGCACGGGCCAAGCTGTTGAACGCATCGACACGCCTAAGCCTGCAATGATGTTCGTACCATGGCCTTGGCTCGACGCCTTAGCAATATGCTTAACCGGGGCGTAGTCCGTACCGGTGTAGTACTCAGTAATCCAAACAAGCACCGCTGTCAGAAGTAAGCCAACAACGGTTGCACCAAACAAACGCATCTTGCCGCCTGTGGCGAAACCTACGTCAGCCAGTATGTTGTCAGGCAAGATCCAGTTGGTCGCGAAGTAGAACGCCACCAGAGAAATCACACCCGCAATCACCAAGCCCTTGTATAGGGCAGGCATGACGTTTTTCATACCAGGCGTTGCTTTGACGAACGAGCAACCAATAATCGATGCAATGATCGAAATTCCACCGAGCACGAGGGGATAAATCACCGCTTCGGCCGTGGCGACCTTGATCATCAACGCGCCCAAGACCATCGTCGCAATCAATGTCACGGCGTAGGTTTCAAACAAGTCGGCCGCCATACCCGCACAGTCGCCCACGTTGTCACCAACGTTATCGGCAATCACCGCTGGGTTACGTGGATCATCTTCAGGAATGCCAGCTTCGACCTTACCCACCAAGTCTGCACCAACGTCAGCGCCTTTGGTGAAAATGCCACCGCCCAACCGTGCGAAGATCGAGATCAGCGAAGAGCCAAATGCCAGACCAATCAATGGATGCAAAATGGCAGACATGGTCTTACCGGCGCCGGTGGCTTGTAGGTACATATAGAACAGTCCAACCCCGAGCAGGCCCAGGCCGACCACCAGCATGCCGGTAATCGCGCCGCCCTTAAACGCCACATTAAGCGCTTCGTTCATGCCTTTGGTTGCGGCCTCGGCGGTTCGCACGTTGGCGCGAACCGAAACGTTCATTCCAATAAAACCACATGCTCCAGAAAGCACTGCACCAATCACGAAACCAACCGCGGTCGCCTGATCCAGAAAAACTGCTATCAAGATGGCCAACACCACGCCGACGATACCGATCGTTTTGTACTGCCTCGACAGGTAAGCGCCAGCGCCTTGCTCGATCGCTGCTGCGATTTCCATCATCTTGGCATTGCCGGTACTTTGGTTCAAAATCCAGGACCGCACTACAAAGCCATATATGACCGCAAGTACTCCGCAGCCCAAGGCAAAATAGAGGCCCAACGTAACGTTGCTCATGCTCTAAAGCTCCTTAAGAGTTTTCTCTTTAATACTTGTTATTTCGGCAAGGATATTTCCCCGCCGAGCACTAAAAAAAATGCCATACGCAGTATCCCGCAGATTCGCACCGAGAGGGAGTCTTTGTTTATTTGTTAAGATTAGGGTATTCACTAATTAAGCTTACCCGCGGAGCATCAATGAGTCTCGACAATGTCAAACCCGGCAAGAAGATCCCTGAGTCCTTTAATGTGATTATTGAGATCTCGATGAATGCGGACCCCATCAAGTATGAGGTTGACAAAGAGTCCGGTGCCATCTTCGTAGACCGCTTCATGGGCACGTCCATGCACTACCCATGTAACTACGGATATATCCCCAAAACCATCGCAGGTGATGGCGACCCGGTTGACGTGTTAGTGATCACTCCCTTCCCTGTTATCCCAGGTGTGGTGGTGCGATGCCGTGCCTTAGGCGTCTTAAAAATGACGGATGAAGCGGGTGACGACGCCAAATTACTCGCCGTACCAGAAGACAAAATTTTACCGATTTATAGCCACTGGAAACAGGCTGCAGATATTCATCCGATGCGTCTGAACGCAATCCAGCACTTCTTTGAACACTACAAAGATCTCGAAGAAGGTAAGTGGGTCAAGGTCCAGGGCTGGGGCGGCGTCGCGGATGCACATCAAGAAATTCTTGAGGGCATCGACCGTTACAACGCCGAACGATAGGGCTGATGCTTTTTTGTAAAAACGCTACATCGACTGCTTAAGCAAGACCGCATAGTCGTCTGAAGTCGGCGTGCGGGGATTCGTTTTATGACAATGATCCGCCATCGCACCCTCGATTATCTGAGGAAACATCTCCGGTTTTACCCCCATCGCCGCCACGCCGGCGGGCAGTCCGAGGCGTTGGTTTAACGCTTTAATTGCGGGGGCCACCTCAGCAGGGCCGCCCAACCCCATCGTTTGCGCCAAACGTTCGAGCTTTTTACCCTTCTGCATCGATGCTTCGCTGGCATTAAACAAAATAACCGCCGGCAAAAACATCGCATTTAGCGTGCCATGGTGTAGTTTTGGATTCATACCGCCGAGTGCGTGACTTAAGCTGTGCACAGCGCCCAACCCTTTTTGAAACGCCATCGCGCCTTGTGTGGACGCGCTCATCATATGAAAGCGCGCCTCGCGGTCATGGGGGGTGTTGGTGGCACGCTCAATGTGCCGCCACCCACGCCACAGTCCATCGAGCGCAATACCCTCCGCCGGGAAATTCAACGCCGATGACATAAACGTCTCACAACAGTGAGTGATCGCATCCATACCGGTTGCCGCAGTCAATAGTGCCGGCAAATCTAAGGTGAGCTCTGGATCGCAAATCGCCGACTTTGGCACGATATGCGGCGACAACAAGCCTACTTTGCGGCCATCATCCAAAATCAACATCGCGCCCCGGCCGACTTCACTGCCCGTACCAGACGTCGTCGGCACAGCGATGATTGGCGCAGTTGCTGCGGTAATGCGTGCCGTGCCACCATTGACCGCGATGAAGTCCTTTAACGGCCCTGCGTGCGCGGCACAGACCGCAACAGCCTTAGCTAAGTCCATCGCCGATCCGCCTCCAACGGCGATCATTCCGTCGAACTTACCCTGCTTGTACATCGCCAAGGCATCGCGCACAGCCGCCTCGTGCGGATTGGGTGGCGTTTGGTCATAAATCTGAACACTCTTGGGGTCTTTAAGCTGCGCCAAGACTCGATCAACCAAGCCCGCTGCCCGGACACCCGCATCGGTCACCAGCATGGGTCGTTGAATGCCGACACGATCGCACTCAGACTGCAATACGTTGATCGCCCCGAAATCAAAATGTATCTGGGTGATGTAGTTAATCAACGCCATGTGTGGTCTCCGCTATTCTGTGGTTATTCGCTTGATCATAAATCAACTGACGCTCACTCCGCCTCCCAGCCGAGAATCTCTGCGAGCCGCTGCACAACCCAACCCGCCTCCAGCTCCGTCAGCCCAACATCTTGCGTCAGCAAGCCGCGGTGGATGCGTTCAAGCACATCGGTCTGCGTAATCCCTAGCTCCCAGAGCTTGTTGCTCGCCTGTTCAGTCAAAAGATTAGCCATGTCCTCACACAGGTCATAGCGCGCATAGATATGCTCGCGCGAGGCGCTCGGTTTGATGCGTCCCGGCTCGACGAACAAGGCAATAAACGAGGGTGGGATGATGATCTGATTATCGTCAGACATCGCGTACGCTAAAGCTTTTACAGGACTGAAAGCACACGGGCTAAATTCCTAGGTTGGCAAATGAGGCGTTGTTACACGATACTACGCAGAATAAGTGATTATTCATAAACAGACATGACCAACCATTCTTCAGCACCTCGCGTCGAACACATTGCCTTGCCCGATGGGGCCCGCATCGAAGCCCATCGCGAAGGCATGGGGAAGCCACTGCTCCTCATCAGCGGCCTGGGTGGTACCGCAGGGTTCTGGCAGCCCTGCCTGCCCGCGCTCACGCCACACCATCAAGTGCTGCGCCTGGATCAGCGAGGCATCGCAAAAAGTAGTCGCGGTTCAGCGGCGTGCACCATCGATCAGCTCGCAGACGACTGTTTGGCCGTGTTGGACCATTTTGAAATTGACTCGGCTCTGGTTGTGGGCCATTCAACAGGCGGTTGCATCACACAATCTATTGCCTTGCGTCATCCACAACGC
>Ga0209550_10002474_pt1 | contig 17729 bp, 16 predicted proteins | sample LauGreSuBDMM15SN_2_FD_187567 | JGI IMG/M metagenome (GOLD analysis project Ga0209550, IMG submission 187567) | Freshwater lake microbial communities from Lake Michigan, USA - Su13.BD.MM15.SN (SPAdes) (version 5) | ecosystem: Environmental > Aquatic > Freshwater > Lake | place: Lake Michigan...
TCTATTGAATGAGATCGGTTTTGCCGCAACAATGATTGGTGCAACACTTCAGAACACTGCAAATCCAACGATGTTGGAGGCCGGCTACAAAGCAAATGTCATTCCAGGTTCGGCAAGTGCGGTAATTGATGGACGTTTCATTCCGGGATTTGAGGATGAACTGAATGAAACCATTAAATCCTTGATCGGCGAGCATGTAAGCGTCGAAACAATTACTCGCGACAAAGCCTTAGAGGTCCCGTTCGAGGGGGATTTAGTTGAAGCAATGTGTAACGCCTTAATTAAGGAAGATGCGGTAGCTATACCTGTTCCCTACGTCATGAGTGGTGGGACCGATAATAAAGCACTAGCAGATCTTGGAATTATTGGTTATGGGTTCTCGCCACTCAAACTTGATGCAGATTTCAACTTTATGGCAATGTTTCATGGTGTCGATGAACGTGTCCCTATTGAGGGGCTAACCTTTGGAGCTCGAGTCTTGAAAGAGTTTTTAGAAAACGCTTAAGCGCTCACATCGTTTAACGCATTACGGACTATGTCTGGCAAGGAAATCTCTTCACTCTTGAGTACTCCTCGTAGCTGGGCGCCAGTGCGCGCACCGATTATGGAAGTAGTAACGCCAGGTGCATCTCGGACCCAGGCAAGTGCAATTTCTAGAGGCGAATATCCCAAGCCTTCAGCTGCAACAGCAACCGCCTCGACTATCCGTGATGACCTGTTGTCCAGGTATGGTTCTATGTGTTTTGCAAAGTGCGGCGCAGCCCCGCGAGAATCACTGGGAACACCCTTGCGATACTTGCCCGTTAAAACACCCCTTGCCAGTGGTGCCCACGCGAGAAATCCAACGCCACACTCTTGGGCAGCATCCAACACTTCTACTTCAACATCTCGATTTAACAGTGAATATTCATTTTGAACCGTTGTCAGTGGTGCTTTCATAGAATTTGATTGTTGTTTAGTCGCAGCACGTGCGATCTGCCAACCCGAATAATTGCTAATTCCGACGTAGCGAGCTCTTCCGGTTGTGTAGGCATAATCCAACGCCGACAATGTGTCATCTAATGGCGTCGATTCATCCCATGCATGAATCTGCCAGATATCGACATATTCGCTACCAAGTCGAGTAAGTGAACGATCTAGCTCTGCAATGAGTGCATGTCTGGATGCATCGATCCTGCGGACGCCGTCGGTAAAACCAATTCCAGCTTTCGTGGCGATAATTACTTCCTCACGGCTAAATAAAGTACCAATGAGTCCACCAATGACGCGTTCACTATCACCATCTCCGTATGTGGACGCGGTGTCAATGAAATTGCCACCAGCATCTAGATAGGCACGGCATTGGTCGGCCGCTTCAATTTCATCGGTATCCCGGCCCCAGGTCATAGTTCCTAAGCCCAAACGTGAAAGGGTCAGACCACTCGTTCCTGCCCTGCGTTTTTCCATGGGCCGACCCTAGCAATAGCAAGAGTGAAAAGCTGCGATAGCCTTTGATTTATGCGATTGGTTTTGATCAGACATGCACATTCTGAAGCCAACGCTGCCGGGATACTTTCGGGTCGACTACCAAACGTTCACCTTTCTGAAAAGGGACTAGATCAATCAGAGAAATTAGCGATTCGATTGGGTAATTTTCCTGTATCTACTCTGCGAATTAGCCCCATGGAAAGATGTTTTGAAACAATTTCTCCGTGGATTAATTCCATAGTTTTGCCTAACAACCCTAAGTTCGAGCCATTGATTGATCAGGAGCTCACTGAAGTTGATTACGGGAGTTGGAGTGGTAAGAAATTGGCAGTGTTAAGCATGAACAAGATGTGGAAAACAGTTCAAGATTCACCTAGTCGGATGTACTTTCCGCAAGGAGAAGGGATTGCACAGATGCAGGCCCGTGCGATGAAATCTGTTCACGAAGCCGTTGCGACAAAGGCAAAGGGCTCAGCGGTCATTGTTAGTCATGGAGATGTCATTAAATCTATAGTCGCTTCGGCTCTTGGTATGCACCTCGATGAATTCCAGCGAATAGTTATCGATCCTGCTGCAATTTCAATTTTAGATTTTTCAACAACTAAACCCCGAACTCTGCTTTTGAATGATTCACGCTCGGTTGTCACAGAACTTCTGGTAGCCCCGAAGAGATCGAAGAACTTACTGGGTGGTGGTGCTGGCCGATGAGGTACGAATTTTCTTTACCGGAACGTTTTATCGCTGGAACGGTTGGAGAACCGGGGGAGCGCGCTTTCTATCTTCAAATTCGAAGTTCTTCGCGTTTATTTTCTGTCGCTGTTGAAAAGGCTCAGGTGCAGGCCATAGCTGCCCGACTTGATGTCATGATTGCCGAAATCCGTAAATCTAACCCCTTGATTTCTATCGAAAAATTACCAATTGATGATGCACCGTTGGAATCACCAGTAGATGCCGAGTTTCAAATTGGAGCCATGTCCTTAGCCTGGGATGAAGAGCGTAAATTGATATCTCTTGAACTATACGAGCTCGAAGATGATGAGGTGGACTCTGAAGGCGAGGTTGTTGAAGTTAATATAACGATAGGAATGGCCGCGGCATTTTCGACTCGATCTATGGCTGTAGTAAATGCAGGACGTTTGCCATGTCCATTCTGTGGAATACCAATTGATCCACGCGGTCATTTGTGCCCGAGGGCCAATGGCTATAGACGATAACTCTTTAATTTTGACTAATGGGGATCTACTTGTAACTGGTCGATTGGTAGATGCATCCAATGCGACCTTGTATGCCACAGCAACACTCGCCGATCAGTCACTTGTATGTATCTACAAACCAATCGCCGGTGAACGACCACTGTGGGACTTTGCTGATGGATCTCTGGCACATCGAGAATATGCCGCCTATCTAGTGAGTAATCATTTGGGTTTTGACGTGGTGCCTTTAACAATCCTGCGCGATGGCCCATATGGCTTTGGAATGGTTCAACAATGGATAGATATAGACAGCAGCATAGATTTGGCAAAATTTTTTGCAACAGATCACCCCAAGCTTCGCTCAATGGCGATATTTGATGCGATTATCAATAACACCGATCGCAAAATCGGTCACTTGCTACCAGAGAATGAGCAAAAAGTTTTCGGTTGCGATCATGGCGTTACATTCCATGCCGACGATAAATTACGCACAGTTTTGTGGCAGTGGGCCAACGAACCATTCACCGCCGAAGAGATTGGATTGCTTGAGAGAGCACACTCTGAACTTGCAGGGCAATTAGGGCAGATGCTCGCTCCACTCTTAACAGAGGTAGAGATTCAGGGAACCTCACAAAGAGTTTCGAATCTTTTAGCTTCTGGTTCATTTCCTTTACCGAACCCAAACTGGCCTGCTGTTCCGTGGCCGGCTTTTTGATTTCCGATTACCATAGACACATGAAATCTTGGCGTGAGGTTGCTATCCCAGCGATAGATTCCTCATTCAGTTTTCCAGCATTGAAGTTGACCAATTCTGCCTCGGGCACAAAGGAATCCCTTGTAACTAAACCTTTATATCGAATGTATGTCTGCGGAATTACCCCGTACGATTCCACTCATCTCGGTCACGCTGCTACATATTTAACATTTGATTTAATAAATAGATACTTGCGGGCTAGTGGATCCGAAGTACGTTACGTGCAAAATATTACTGATATAGATGATCCATTATTAGAGCGTGCCAAACGCGACAGAGTCGATTGGAGTGAATTAGCGCAGCAACAGATCGAACTTTTTAGAGGCGATATGGTCGATTTACGTGTAATTCCTCCTACCGACTACATCGGGGCGGTAGATGCAATTCCATTAGTTACTGCAGCCATCGAACTGCTCTCGAGTAAGGAGAGCATTTATCTGGTGGATCAAGATCTCTACTTTGCTGTGCGCACTGACAAAGAATTTGGTGAGCGCTCTCATCTTTCCAAGGATGAAATGCTCGATATCTTTTCAGAGCGAGGAGGGGATCCACATCGTGTCGGTAAGGCTGATCCGCTGGATTGCCTAGTGTGGATGTCTCAGCGTCCTGATGAACCTGGATGGCCTTCACCTTTTGGTGTGGGTCGACCTGGCTGGCATATCGAGTGCACTGCTATAGCTATCAAGTACCTCGAACCTGATAGTGATGATTCTGCGTTAATCGATATTCAGGGCGGGGGATCAGATTTAATATTTCCGCATCATGAAATGTGTGCCGCCCAAGCTCAGGTTATGTCCGGCAAGCCTTTAGCTGCAACGTATGTTCACGCCGGCATGATCGGTCTTGATGGCGAGAAAATGAGCAAGAGCAAAGGTAATCTGGTTTTTATTTCTAAGTTAGTTGCAGCTGGTCGAGATCCGATGGCTATTCGATGGGCGCTGATGAAAAATCACTACCGAACTGATCGAATGTGGACAGATGAATTATTGGTAGAGGCCGAAGAAGACATGGCCGCACTGCGTTCAGTTCTGACGAATGAAAGAGTTGCTCCAACTACGCAAATTATTCAAGAGATTGTAGATCTCTTGGCCGATGATCTAGACACACCGGCGGTTATAGATGCTATAAATATCTGGGTTGGTCAGTCACAATCCGGAGACGATGGGGCAGAATCAAATTCGCTATCGACAGCTTTAGACACGTTGCTAGGAATTAAGCTTTAATCCTCGCTTTGTCGTCGTAGATATCGTTGGAATTCCTTTGCGATCAGCTCTCCTGACACATCGGGCAATTCTGCAGCATCTTTACTTTCCTCCAAGGCCTTTACGTAATCGGCTACCTCAGTATCTTCAGCGGCCAATTCATCGACGGACTTTTCCCATCCATCAGCATCTACTTGGAGAGATCCCAGCGGAATTGATATGCCCAGAAAATCTTCTAGTGAATTAATAAGTGCCAAAGATGCTTTAGGCGACGGTGAATTAGAAGCGTAATGCGGTACCGCAGCCCACAAGGAAATCGCATCAATTCCACGTCGAGTGCAACCATCTTGAATAACTCCGAGAATTCCTGTTGGACCCTCGTAGGTGGATACTGACACGCCAAGGCGATCAGCGATGTTTGGATGGGCACCCGTGCAGGTGACAGTTATTGGGCGAGTATGTGGAGAATCAGCAAGTAATGAACCAAGAGTTACTACTAGAGACACCTCTAGATCATCTGCTAAATCTAAAAGATCAGATGTAAACCCTTTCCATCGCATCGATGGTTCAACACCGGTAACGATTACAAGGTCACGCTTCATCGACGGAACGATAAGTCCGAAAACTTGAGTACCTGGCCAGGTAATGCTTCTGATTGATGAATCATCAATTGAGACTTGTGGTCTATTGACTTGAAAGTCATAAAACTCTTCTGCTTCAACATCAGCTATCAGTTGCGGAACAACATCATCATCTTTTTCTCGCCAGGCAGATAGCAAGTGTTCTACAGCACCCGATGCGCCTTCAGCAGCATCATTCCAGCCGGTAAAGGCAACGATCATCACGGGATCTCGCAGCAGCGGTATGATATGAATCTCCACGAAAGCAACCTTACGGTAACCTTCCTCAGATGAACACGCCGAAAAAAGCTGATGGCTTGCTTCGGCGTACCCTCTCTGAGCGGGTAGTAATCGCCGATGGTGCTATGGGCACAATGCTTCAAGCAGCCAACCCCTCACTACAAGACTTTGAAAATCACGAGGGTTGCAACGAGATTCTAAACGTCAGCCGTCCAGACATTGTTCGTTCGGTGCATGATGAATATCTCGCTGTAGGTGTTGATGCAATCGAAACTAATACCTTCGGCGCTAACTGGTCCAACTTGGCCGATTATGGAATTGAAGACCGAATCTACGAGTTGGCATTTGCTGGTGGAAAAATCGCTCGTGAAGCGGCCGATGCATTTTCTACACCCGACAAACCTCGTTTCGTTTTAGGTTCGCTAGGACCGGGTACGAAACTACCAAGTCTTGGTCACACTACCTATGAAAATCTGAAACTGGCCTACTACACGGCTGCTAAGGGATTGGCGGACTCCGGATGCGATGCATTACTTGTCGAAACATCACAAGATTTGTTACAGGTCAAGGCTGCAGTTAATGGGTGCCGACAAGCGATCATCGAAGCAACACACGACATCGTTTTAATAGCTCAGGTAACAGTTGAAACCACTGGAACAATGTTGATGGGCTCTGAAATTGGAGCAGCTCTCAATGCACTTGAACCTATGGGAGTGGACCTAATTGGCTTGAATTGTGCGACTGGACCTGCCGAGATGTCCGAACATCTTCGTTACTTGAGCAAGAATGCAAAGATTGCAATTTCAGTGATGCCCAATGCAGGATTGCCACAACTTGGTCCTAAAGGTGCAACCTATCCACTAGAGCCTGCAGAGTTGGCAACTGCTCTTGATGGATTTGTGGCTGATTACGGAATTTCATTGGTAGGTGGATGTTGCGGAACCACACCCGCGCACATGGCATCTGTTGTATCAAAGTTGAGCAAGAGGAAGATTTCTGCACGCACTCCTGCACTCGACCCCGGTGCTTCCTCTCTTTATCAATATGTTCCGTTCCGACAGGACAAAACATATCTAGCTATCGGAGAACGGACCAATGCAAACGGTTCACGTGCTTTCCGTGATGCACTCTTGGCTGAGGATTGGGAGAAGTGTGTAGAAATTGCACGCGATCAAATTCGAGACGGCGCGCACATGTTAGATCTATCAGTGGATTATGTTGGTCGCGATGGTGCAGCTGACATGAGCCAAATAGCATCACGATTTGCAACAGCAAGCACGTTACCAATCGTCTTGGACTCAACAGAGCCAAATGTTTTAAAAGCTGGCTTAGAACATCTTGGTGGTCGATGTGTTATTAACTCTGTCAATTATGAAGATGGAGATGGCCCAACATCTAGATTTGCAAAAATAATGCCCTTAGTCAAGGAGCACGGGGCTAGCGTTGTTGCCCTAACAATTGATGAAGAAGGTCAGGCGAGAGATGCTGAATGGAAGTTGCGTATCGCACGTCGGTTGATTCATGATCTACATGATAACTGGGGAATGAGTGTTGGAGATATTTTAATAGACTGCCTCACTTTCCCAATCGCAACTGGCCAAGAAGAGACACGTAAAGATGGAATTGAGACTATTGAAGCGATAAAGCGACTAAAACTTGAATTCCCAGAAGTACAAACAACCCTTGGTGTCAGCAATGTTTCTTTTGGCCTAAATCCGGCTGCGCGTGTTGTTCTTAACTCTGTTTTCTTAAATGAATGTGTTCAAGCCGGACTTGATTCGGCAATAGTTCAGCCTTCAAAGATTACACCGATGGTCCGTATCAATGAACGACAAAAGCAGGTTGCTTTGGATCTCGTTTATGATCGTAGAACTTTTGACGGCGAAGAATGTACTTACGATCCATTACAAGAGTTTTTGCAGATGTTTGACGGGGTAGAGCTTGCCACGAGTAAGAATGCACGTGCCGAGGCGCTGGCTGCACTACCTTTATTTGAGCGATTGCAGCGTCGTATTATTGACGGCGAAAAGGTAGGTCTTGACGATGATCTAAAGGCAGCCATGGCTAAAGGCACGCCACCGCTTGAAATCATAAATTCCCATTTGCTTGAGGGAATGAAAATTGTGGGAGAGCTGTTCGGTAAGGGGGAAATGCAACTTCCTTTTGTACTGCAAAGTGCCGAGGTGATGAAAACTGCCGTCGCAATGCTCGAACCATTTATGGAGAAAACTGGCGACGATGGGCGCGGCACAATGCTCCTTGCGACTGTACGAGGAGATGTTCACGATATTGGAAAGAATCTTGTAGATATTATTTTGACCAATAACGGATATCGCGTTGTGAATATCGGCATTAAACAAACTATCAATCAGATTATTGACGGAGCAACTGACAGTAATGCCGATGCAATAGGCATGAGCGGTTTGCTGGTTAAATCAACAGTGATCATGAAAGAAAATCTCGAAGAATTGACTGCTCGGGGTTTGGATCAACGATGGCCAATAGTTTTAGGTGGAGCAGCGTTGACACGTGCCTACGTCGAACAAGATCTCGCCGCGATTTTTCCTGGTCAAGTTCGTTACGCACGAGATGCATTTGAAGGTTTACGCTTAATGGATTCAATCATGGCGGTAAAGCGTGGAGATGAAGGCGCTGCTTTGCCTGCGCTGCGCGAACGTCGTGTTGCAAATACCAGAATCAAAACAGAAGATGCTCCAATTGACACGCGTCGTAGCGATGTTGTTTCTGATAACTCAATTCCGAACCCACCGTTTCTTGGTTCGCGTGTGATCAAAGGAATTCAATTAGCTGATTACGCCGGTATGCTCGATGAGCGTGCTCTTTTTGTCGGACAGTGGGGACTAAAAGGAAATCGTGGTGAGTATGAAACCATGGTTGAAGAAGAAGGACGTCCACGTCTGCGCGCACTTATTAACGAAGTTCAGTCTAAGGGTTGGCTAAATGCAGCAGTTGTTTATGGATATTTCCCTTGCTATAGCGAAGGCAATGACTTGGTTATTCTGCATCACGAAGGTGAAAGCAAAGGCACAGAACGAACTCGCTTTACATTCCCACGTCAGAGTCGCGATCGCCGCCTATGCATTAGTGATTTCTTTGTATCTAAGGAGTCAGGCAAGACAGATGTCGTGGCCTTCCACATCGTGACAATGGGTTCCACGGTAAGTGAGGCTGCAGCCAAGTTGTTTGCCGATAATAATTATCGTGAATATCTAGAACTCCATGGACTTTCGGTGCAGTTAACTGAAGCCCTTGCCGAGCATTGGCATGCTCGGATGAGAGAAGAACTTCACGTTAAATCTGAAGACTCATCTGATCTGCAAGGAATTTTGGATCAGGGTTATCGTGGATCGCGGTATTCGTTTGGATATCCAGCATGCCCGGATCTGGAACAGCAACTTCAACTATGTCAATTATTGGATCCAGCGCGAATCGGAGTCGAGCTCTCGGAAGAATTCCAGTTGCATCCGGAACAATCAACATCTGCAATCATAGTTCACCACCCTGAAGCAAAATATTTCAACGCTAACTAGAGATACATGAGTAATTTTTTTGAGGCAGTTTTTTTCGATATGGATGGTTTGATGGTTGACTCTGAACCAGAATGGTTATTGTCTGAAACAGAAGTAACAGCCGCATTTGGTTATCAATGGTTGGAGCAAGATCAGGTGGCATGTCTGGGTGGGCCGCTTACTAAAGTGGGCCACTATATGTTTGAAAGGTGTGGTCATCAACAATCGCCCGAATACTTCACGCAAACTCTTATTGATACTCAGGTAGCAAGAATGCGTTTAAATACCCCAACTATGCCAGGGGCACTTGAACTATTACAAGAACTTCAGTCCCACGGTATAAAGACAGCCTTGGTGTCTGCGAGCCCACGGAATATTGTCGATGCCGTTCTCGACAACCTAGGACATGATTCGTTTCCCTTCTCAATCAGTTCAGATGATGTAGTCAGAACCAAACCAGATCCCGAAGGTTATTTGAAGGCTGCAACCATAAGCGGGGCCGATATATCAAACTGTCTTATATTGGAGGATTCATTAACAGGAATGAATGCCGCAATAGCAAGTGGTGCATACCTAATCGGTATCCCGCATCTTGTTACTATGGATGAGTCTGAGCGCGTTCGAGTGATCAAATCCTTAAAACAATTATCGTTTTCTACATTAAATAAACTGAAAAGTGACTTCTCCTCCACAATTTAATCGTTATGAGCTGGACAAATACTTTTAAAGTAGCACCAATCACACAACCGTGAAGGTTTTGCAGGCCAATACTCTTTCTCAATAGAAATGAAAATGTCTCTCGCAACTCGACGCAAAACTTTTTCAGTCGATTCGAGTTCGGCCATGGTTGGATTGCTTTTGACTAGTTTTCCATCGCCAAGGTAAATTAGTTGCAAAAGACGGGGGAGGACCCCATTGTTTTTCCAATACAACAGCGCATACACGCGGAGTTGGAAAAGAGCTTTTTCTTCCCAACCAGGTTTCGGGGCTTTTCCTGTCTTGTAATCGACGATTCTGACTTCACCGGTAGGCGCGACGTCCAAGCGATCAACATATCCGTGCAAGTAGATGTTTGTATCAAAATTGTTTTCCAAATGCATTTCACGATGTGTAGCTTCAAAAGTAGTTGGATTTTCTAGAGAAAAATAGGTCTTCAACAACGCCGAAGCCCGATCCAACCATTCCTTTTCATTGGTAACCATTTCTAGAAGTGCGGGCTTATTTGCCAACTGGGCGCTCCACCGTGACGGCAGGAGTTCCACGGCAGAATCAACTGTCCGCCCCGCAGCTGGAATTTCGAACAGATCCTGAAGAACGGTATGTACCAATGTGCCACGTTCGGCATCTAGAGAAGGCGGTTCGGGCAATTTATCGATCTTGCGGTACTTGTATTGCTGCGGACAGTTCTCGTACTCGCTGACCGCACTAGGCGATAGACGCAAAGACTGTTCGTTGCTCACCTGGCTGAAGATACTCGTACTTCCAGTATTAATTTCGCCTAAGATGCTCACGTGTCTAATCTTGGGTATTTCGGAGCCGGCGATCGTATTCAATTGACCGATCCAAAGGGCAAGCTCTACAGCTTTACAATTACGCCTGGCAAAGAGTGGCACACGCATAAGGGTTGGATAACCCATGATGACCTCATAGGAATGCCTGAGGGTTCAGTTGTCAGCACGACCGCCGGATTAAAATTTACCGCCTTCAAGCCGCTGCTAGCTGATTACGTCTTAACAATGCCTCGTGGAGCGACAATCGTGTATCCAAAAGATGCAGCGATGATTATCGGAGTTGCAGATATCTATCCCGGATCCCGAGTTCTCGAAGCCGGAGTTGGAAGCGGCGCCTTAACAATGTCTCTACTACGTGCTACAGGTCCTACTGGAAAAGTGCATTCAGTTGAACGTCGCCAGGACTTTGCTGACAATGCTCGCTCAAATGTAGATGCATATTTCGAAGGTGCACCCGACAATTGGAGTTTGCTTGTTGGTGATCTTCAAGATCAGGATTTTGATTCTGAATATGATCGTGTCATCTTGGACATGTTGGCACCTTGGGAGTGCGTTGATATCGCCGCAAGAGCTTTGCGGCCGGGTGGAGTTTTCTTAGCCTATGTCGCTACGACTACTCAGTTATCTGCCACCGCGCAGGCTCTAAAAGAGGATGGGCGGTTCACCGAACCTGAAAGCTCCGAAACTCTTGTCCGCGGGTGGCATCACGAAGGTTTGGCAGTTCGACCACAGCAAAGAATGATTGGCCACACTGGATTCCTAATTCAAAGTCGTCGGATGGCACCAGGTGTCGAAGTTCTTGCGCGTCGGCGTCGACCAGCGAAGGGTGCATACGGTGTCTCGGAAGATTGAACGGCTCATTAATCTAACAATCGCCTTACTTGCAACACAAAGATACCTTACTAAATCTGAAATATTTAGAACTGTTGAAGGATATGAAGGAAGTGTCGAAACAAAAGAGCGAATGTTTGAGCGAGATAAAGATGATTTAAGAACTTTAGGTATCACAATCGATGTGGGAAGTTTTGACCCCCTCTTTCATGATGAAGCGGGTTATCGGATCAGATCTGAACATTATCAACTTGATCTAGGTGAGATCACACCAACTGAAGTCGCGTTACTTTCCCTTGCCGCAGATGCGTGGCAAGGCGCAGCCTTTGCAGATGCCACGCAAAGTGCAATCCTAAAACTTAGCTCTATCGGAGTTCCTGCCGATCCAATCGACATTCCCGGGTTGTCTCCAAAACTTTCAAATGGCTCTGCAGATCTAGAAACGGTTACCGAGGCAATCGCAAATTCAGACTTTTTAATCTTTGATTACCTAACATCTGATTTGGAATCGTTGGAACGAACCATTATTCCATTTGCCTTATCCAACAGATCGGGATTGTGGTACGTATCTGGGGTGGACCAAGAAATTCAAGAAGTGCGCACATTTAGACTAGACAGAGTGCAGGGCGTGATAAAGCACGGCAAGAATAAAGATCCTTTTGAATTTCCCACGGCTTTCGAGTTAAGTGAAGCCGATACGGTAGCAAGTAACAGATTGGCTGTTATTGATGTTCGAAAAGGTAAGGGTAAGGCTTTACGCACACTTGCGACATCTGTTAAAGATTTAGGGGAGTGGGACCAGATTAAGGTTCCAATTCATACAGTTGGTTCTTTAGCCGCAGAAATCCTGTGGCATGGTGAGGATGTATTTGTTCATGAGCCGGCTGACCTGCGTGGATATGTTATTGAACAGCTAGAAATATTAGTGAGCAATCATGAGTAGAAGTGTTTCAGCGCCCCTTCAGCGAACCGCCCGGTTGTTAGACTTGGTTCCTTTCCTAAATACCCATCAAGGTATAGCGTTGAAAGAACTAGCTAAGCATTTTGATGTAACACCTGCGCAAATGAGTGCCGACTTAACAACTTTGTGGATGTGTGGATTGCCCGGTTATACACCCCTTGAATTGATGGATCTTGAATTTGAGTCTGGATATGTGAGCATTAGAAATGCGCCGACCTTATCAAAACCTAGATCGATCACTTTCCAAGAATGTGTCGCTTTGCTGTTAGGGCTAGATTTAATCACGTCTTCGCTGCCCGATGATCGTCAAGATTTACTGACAGCTACAGACTCATTACGACAGCGTCTGACACGAATATTGGGACTGCCCATTAAGCTGTCGGTAGTTACGAAAACATCAGGTGCGGTAGCAACAGCGATAGCACAGGCGATTAAATCAAGCGGTGGGTTACACATCCGCTACCACTCAATGTATAAAGATCTGATCACCGAACGAACGGTCGTACCTGTTAATTTATACGAGTCTGATAATCATCACTATATGAGCGCATATTGTTTCACCGCCTGTGACTACCGAGAGTTTCGTGTGGACAGAATAGATCAGGCAACACCAACAAAGGTTTCTGTAGATGTTGTGGAAAAAAGTCGAAATACAGAAAAGATCAATTTTTCAATCAGGATTATGGGTTCGTCGAGAGATGTAACAGAGCGATTTGCTATCCCGCACCCAACGATTGGATCGTCGATCGAACTATCCTCGTATTCATGGCAATGGATCCAAAGGTCTGTGATGGCCTCGGGCGAGTCGGTGCTGCTCAGTACGCCTCTAGAGATTCGTGCCGAAATCGCTAAGAAAGCTCAACTGATGCTTAATCGTTACAAAGAGGCTTAAACTCCACTTTTCACTCGGTTGACCCTGGTGTAACCTTAGAGTAATCATTAGCCAAGGAGTAGGTACTATGAATTTAGGTCCAAGAGAAATCGTCATTCTTTTAATTGTTGTCCTCGTTCTGTTTGGTGCTAAACGTTTGCCTGACTCTGCTCGTTCACTGGGTCGCTCAATGCGAATCTTCAAAAGTGAAATGAAGGAAATGAAGTCAGACGATGGCGCGATAGAAGAAAACGACAAAACAGAGAAGTAAATTGATGGCGCCGGCAAATGAAGCACGGATGCCTCTGCTCGACCACTTAAGAGAGTTACGTAAAAGAGTTCTTCGATCGGCGATAGCCGTTTTGGTTGCATTCAGTGGCGGATGGTATTTCTACAATCCAATTATTACGACCTTAGCTAAACCAGTGTGTGATTTGAAAGTAGCTCAAGAATCTGGCTCTGCTAGTTGTGGGGCGTTGTATATCAGTGGCGTTCTAGGTCCACTCGATCTACAAATCAAGGTCGCCTTGCTCACCGGCGTTATTGTGTCGGCTCCTTTTTGGCTTTATCAACTATGGGCATTCATTGCACCGGCTCTTCATAGAAAAGAGAAGCGAACTAGCGTTTTGTTTGTTGCCGCAGCGACACCATTTTTTGCTATGGGAGCCGCACTCGGATATTTTATTTTGCCTGTCGCAATAAAAGCGCTCTTTGGATTTACTCCAGAATCAATAAGTAACCTAGTTCGCTTCGATGATTATCTAGATTTTGTTCTCCGGCTGATTTTATTGGTCGGATTAGCATTTGAACTTCCAATTTTTCTCCTCACTTTTAACCTAATTGGTTTTCTTCGAGGCAAAACTATTCTTAAGCCGTGGCGGGCTTGGGTCTTTGGAATCTTTCTTCTTGTCGCTGCATTCTCCCCAACGGCAGACCCTCTCAGTATGGTTCTTCTAGCTGCTCCACTGATTGTGCTTTATTTTATGGCTGGTGGAATCGCAGTGCTGGTGGATAAAAAACGCGACAAAAGACAACTCGCAATTGAAAACGACCCGATGGGGATTGAGGCACCGACATCTATTAAGGATTAGCCGATAGGGTGCTCGCATGTGGGCGTTGGTGATAAATCCTGTTTCGGGTCATGGAAAAGGAACCACTATCGGAACCTACGTGGCCGGTTTTTTGAATCAACATAAAAAAAGCTTCACTATCGTTACCGGAAAATCATCGATTGCGATGGGCGATCATCTTCGAACCTTCCTCGAAAAGAACCCTGATTGTGAGGGCATCATCGCTGTTGGCGGCGACGGTCTAATGCACATCGTTTTGCAGATAGCTGTTCCATATCAAATTCCATTTACGATCATCCCTGCTGGAACTGGTAATGATTTTGTTCGAACCTTAGGCTGGAGTTCGGAGTCACTTGATGCACAGTTATCTACAGTTACATCTACTAAGCCTTCTTCCATTGATCTAGGGCTCGTTGACGGGGAATGGTTTGGCGCAATCTTGTCGACAGGCTTTGATTCCATCGTGAATGAAAAAGCTAACACGATGCAATGGCCTAAGGGCCCTATGAAGTACAACGCTGCGATCGCGATGGAACTTCCCCGCTTCAAACCGAGGCATTATGAGATCACCTTGGATGATCGCACCATATCAACAGAGGCGATGCTGATCGCGGTTGCAAATGGAAGATCCTATGGCGGGGGAATGCTTGTCTGCCCGAATGCAGAAATTGATGATGGAGTCTTCGATGTGATGGTTTTGCATCCAATCTCTAAGCTCGAATTCATAAAGGTTTTTCCACAAGTTTTTGCTGGGACACATGTGACACATCCGGCCGTTGAAATTGTCCGTAGTAAATCGGTCAGGATCGAGTCGACAGCTGTGGCATATGCAGATGGGGAACGTGTAGGTCAATTACCGGTTGCGGCTGAATGCATTCACAATGCTGGACAAACGTGGGTCGCATGACAACGCCTGCAGAGCGTTACGCTGCGGCAAAGGTGCGGGGACAGCATCCAATCACCACTGACTTTTTGCTTACCTTTGAGTTTGAATTTGATCCCTTCCAAATTACGGCCTGCCATGCCGTCGAAGAGGGTAAGGGGGTGCTTGTAGCAGCACCTACTGGAGCAGGCAAAACTGTTGTTGGTGAATTCGCGGCCTATTATGCCTTGCAGGCTGGGAAGAAATGCTTCTATACAACACCGATAAAAGCGCTATCAAATCAAAAGTACTCTGAATTCGTTGCTAAATTTGGCGAAGATCGGGTTGGTTTGCTAACCGGTGACACCAGTATAAATGGCGAAGCAGACATCCTTGTGATGACTACTGAAGTTCTGCGCAATATGTTGTATGCAGGATCCAACACACTGACCAACCTTGGCTGCGTTGTCATGGATGAAGTCCACTACTTGGCCGATAAATTTAGGGGAGCGGTGTGGGAAGAAGTGCTGATCCATTTGATGGAGAGCGTTCAGGTTATTTCTCTTTCAGCAACTGTTTCTAACGCCGAAGAGTTCGGCCAATGGCTTGGCGAAGTCCGCGGCGAAACGGAAGTGATCGTTAGCGAGATCCGTCCTATTCCATTATTTCAGCATGTTTTAATTGGAAATCGCTTACTGGATCTCTTCGATGCGCCAGGACGTATTAATCCAGAAGTACTAAGCCGTGAAAGAGAAGTGACTAGGCGCGCCTCCCTTGGCAGAAATCGGAGAGGTAGTTTTGCCGAGCCAAATGATCGGTTATCTCGTGCCGACATCATTGAAAAATTGCAAGGCGAAAGTTTATTGCCTGCAATTACCTTCATTTTCTCTCGCATCGGCTGCGACGCAGCAGTAAAGCAGTGTTTACAGGCAGGTCTGCGTCTGACTTCTCCGGAAGAACGGGAAGAAATCAAACGAACAGCCCTCAGGTATACCCAACACATCGCCGAAGAGGATCTGGAGGTTCTTAACTTCACAGAGTGGTTAAGCGCCCTTGAGCGCGGAATCGCGGCTCATCATGCTGGCCTGTTGCCAAGTTTCAAAGGGGCCGTAGAAGATCTATTTCAACGCGGTCTTGTTAAAGCTGTTTTTGCAACTGAAACATTGGCACTTGGTATCAATATGCCGGCACGTACCGTAGTTTTGGAGAAATTGATCAAATTCAATGGTGAGGCGCATGTTCCAATTACCCCGGGGGAGTACACCCAGCTAACTGGACGTGCCGGTCGTCGTGGAATCGATATAGAAGGTAACGCGGTTATTCAATGGTCACCAACTGTAGATTCCGCATCGGCTGCGGGCTTAGCATCGACTAGAACGTATCCATTGCGTTCCTCTTTTTCTCCTTCATACAATATGTCCATCAACTTGATTGCACAGTTCGGTCGTGAGCGTGCACGTCGATCACTTGAATCATCATTTGCGCAGTTTCAAGCCGATCGTGCCGTTGTGGGTTTAACCAGGCAAATCCATAAGAATGAATCAGCAATTGAAGAGTTAATGCGTGATTCGACATGCCATCTTGGCAACTTCGCCGAATATGCCAGGCTTCGTCGTTCAATCAAAGAAGTTGAACTTCTTTTAAGTCGCCGAGATCAACGTAAGACATTTGACAATAGACAACGTAGCCATCTGGAGGGCGAGCTAGCGGATTTACGTAAGGGGATGAAAAACCATCCGTCGCATGGATGCGCCGAACGAGAAGATCACGCCCGACTCGCAGAACGAGCTGGACGCCTAACGCGGGAAAATGACGGTCTGACAGTTCGAGTTGAAAGTCGTACCCATGTGATCGCAAAAACTTTCGATCAAATTTGTCGAGTCTTAGACCACCTTCAGTACATCGAAGGTGAAAAGCCAACTGCGCAGGGCAAGATCTTAACTAAAATCTATGCTGAATCTGATCTCTTATTGACCGAGTCAATCCGCAGAGGTTTACTTGATGAATTAAATGCCACCGAATTATTGTCCGTTGTCTCCTGCATGATTTTTGAGTCCCGCTCTGTCGAAAATTTGGCACCGAAAATGCCTAGTCAGAAAGTTCAATCTACAATTACAGAGATCATTTCATTATGGTCTGCGCTAGAAGAGATAGAAAGTAAATTTGGCGTTAAAACCCAGCGCGAACCAGATGCGGGATTCTGTTTTATCTCCTACAAGTGGGCTAGTGGTAACTCGCTCAATACCGTCCTCAAAGGAACGGATATGTCTGTTGGCGACTTTGTACGTTCGACAAAGCAGTTGATTGATCTGCTCAATCAAATAGCAGGGGCTAGCGATAGATTACGTCCGGTTTGTAAGGATGCGGTTAAGCGCATCGACCGTGGTGTCGTCGCCTACCTGATGGGGGAAATATGACATTGATGCTGTTAGATAGCGCCTCCCTTTGGTACCGGGCTTATTACGGAATGCCTGACACGTTATTGGCACCGGATGGAACATCAGTAAATGCTATTCGAGGATATATAGACATGACGGCGCGCTTAATGAATGTCTATAAGCCAGATCGATTAGTTGCCTGTCTTGATGGTGATTGGCGACCTAGTTGGCGGGTGGAT
>Ga0209550_10002475_pt1 | contig 17729 bp, 12 predicted proteins | sample LauGreSuBDMM15SN_2_FD_187567 | JGI IMG/M metagenome (GOLD analysis project Ga0209550, IMG submission 187567) | Freshwater lake microbial communities from Lake Michigan, USA - Su13.BD.MM15.SN (SPAdes) (version 5) | ecosystem: Environmental > Aquatic > Freshwater > Lake | place: Lake Michigan...
ATAGAAAATGGACAAGTTCAATAAGCTTAAGATTTTTATGAAAAAGATTATCAAAAAAATGTCCCTGAAACTTTTCACTAGGTTGTTTTGCAAAATGGAGGGTATGGAAACATAGTTTTCAATATTATGTTTCTTCTTCAAATAAGAATCACCAAATTTTTCAAAGGAGGTAAGCTTTTTGATTTGTTTAATTTTCTTGGAACGGATACCTACGCCAATGTTTCTGGTACATCTTTTTTTGATGATTGAAGACTGCCGTGTTCTTCCGTTGTTAAGGGTTCTGTTGCATGGTGTTGGGTATTAGCCCAGCCTGTTTCACTAAACAGTAGAGCCAACATCACAATAATTGTACTGATCGTAGAGATCTTTCTCATTGTTTTTACTTTTGGTTTTTTATTTTGATTCTGCTATGGTTACGATGTTATTCACTTTTGTTATTACAAAATCTGAGGTGGCTTCTAATGATTTTAGCAACACTTATAAATTTTCATTCGCTAAAATACTTGTTATTGTTTTATTGGCAATTTTTTCGGATTCATTTCTTTCATAAAAGGGCATCTAATTGGCGCTTTAAGAAATAAAATATGATCACACTTCAAGGAGCATAAAAAAAGAGCAGAATCTTCTTCCCCTGACGTTGAGTTACAAATTAGTGTAGAAGATTTTATAATTGAGGAAGAAGATAAATTGTCGGAAATAATAAGTTAATTGACTCTTTGCATAAAATTCCGCCCAGACAAAGGGAGATCCTTTTTTTGAGATTCTATTTTAAATTGGAGTACGAAGATATCTGTTTGCTGATGGGAATCACTCATCTAGTGGCAACAAATCAGCTTACATCTGCCGTTACAAGGGTAAAAACGATCATTTCAGAAAATAGACAGAAAAAAAATCTTGATAAAAGACTTAAAGCTCTTCAAATTCTATGTAATCGTCTTTGTCAACCTTTGGTTTTTTAACCCTTTCCTCTTGTTTAGGCGGGGTTTGCCCAAATCCTTGTGCATTAGCTTGCTCTTGTCGCACAGAATCAAATTGTTTTTTAACTTGTTTGGTCGTTCTGTACAAAGGAATTACTAGGTTGAATATAAACCTATAAGCGAAGTAAATGGCAAAACCAATGAGTATATAGCGATACATTTAGCAAAGTTAATTGATTTATGCAAATAGGCAAATTGAGTGTAGAAATCCCCGTTATTTAACTTTCAATAAAGAAATAGATAAATCCCCTTTGTTGTGACGTGTTTGCAATTCATTGAAAATCAATTGAGCATCAGGAATCAAATAATTGTATCGTCTTCGTAATTCATTGAAAATCAATTTGAAATGTATTCCTCAAAAGCCTGGGATTTAAACCACAGGCTTTTGAGCATGTGGGATTGGGTGGGAAAAGTGCAAAAGGGGTTTAATACTTCTAACAAGTCTTGTATATGGTGTTTAAATTCTTATTGTTTCCCTTGAAAAAAATCACCCAGCTTATTGGCCATCTTCTCTACAAAATTGCCTATGCCAGCCTGAAGTTTTTCGCTTTCCATAAAACGACCTGCCATGTCTCCCCAAAAGTTACCATTTTGCCTCTTTTTTCCTCCAAAAAAAGAATTGATCGTCATGCCAAAGTAATTGGCCTTGAGGTTTTGTAGGTTTTCATCAAGTTTAAATTCAATGTCTTTTTGTCTTGCCCTAAGTAACTGTATTTTCTTATCCAAAGAATTGATATCATGTATGGTATTGCTCATGTGAGTTTAGTTTATTTCATCTTCTTCTTGAAGAGACGCTAGTAAAAACAAGCGGATGAAAGGGTTTACAAACAAGGGTTTCCTGAAAATGATGGAAATGAAAATGATCAATAAAAAAACAGATGCTCCACACAAAAATCCCAGGGTTGCACTTCCCAATAGGGTTGACATAAACCAGGAAAAAGCGATCACCAAAAAGAGCAGAAAAAATAGCATCATAAAGCTGACTATAAATATCAGCAACAATAAACTGATTGTTTTCGACAAAATTCGAATGGAAGTCAGTTTTAATATCTTTATCCGGGTGTCAACATATTCGTTGACGAGTTTTTTGTTGTCTTGGTAAAAGTCGTTCAGGTTTTCTTTCGATTCCATATTTAATATGATATACAATAAAATTAGGTTATTCGCTTGATCTAAATATGATTTTGGTTAGGTTATGCCTTGTTTTAAGTCACCATTTTAGTTTAAAGGTTTTTAGTTTAAGCTTTAATGGTTAGATATTGAAGTGAAATGCATGATTTTTTTGCTGTTACGATGAAACTACCTATATTTGCAACACATAAAAGAGAAGTGAAGGGAACGGAGGCGTTCCCTTCTTTATTTGATAGACCATGGCAACAGAGGAAAAAGTACAAGAAATCACAAAATTAGTAGAAACACTGCTAGAGGCAGAACCTGCTTATTTCATAGTTGGAGTAGGTATTCGCCCTATAAGTAACATCAGCGTTTTTATTGACGGCGATTCGGGAGTTACCATTGAAAAATGTGTTCGTATCAATAAGTCCTTATACAAAGTAATTGTTGAAACAGCAATTTTCCCTGATGGTGAATTTTCTTTGGTGGTATCCTCTCCCGGAATAGACGAGCCGCTAAAATTGACCCGCCAATACATCAAAAATATAGGCAGGAAACTTGAAGTGGAAACAACAGAGGGCGCAGAAATTGAAGGAAAATTGATTGCAGCAGACCACGCTGGTATCGAGTTGGATGAAGAGAAGGGAAAGGGAAAGAAATTTGAAACAATCAAACATTTCATCTTGTTTGATCAAATCAAGTCAGCAAAAGTTAAAGTAGTATTTTAAAATAGCAAAAAGAACATTAAATGAATGTTTTATGGCAAGTATCAATTTAATTGAATCGTTCCAGGATTTTAAGGAGGCAGAGAATATCGATCGTCCAACCCTCATGAAAGTGTTAGAAGATGTCTTCAAAACACTTTTGAGAAAGAAATATGGGTCAGACGAAAGTTTTGACGTAATTGTGAACACAGAAAAGGGTGACCTTGAAATTGTTCGAAGAAGGATGATTGTTGAAGATGGTGCCGTTGAAAACCCACTCATCGAAATAGCATACAGCGATGCGGTTAAAATTGATCCAACTTTTGAAGTTGGTGAGGAGCTTTATGAAGAAGTTGAAATCTTGGATTTCGGCCGCAGGGCTATCTTGGCAGCAAAACAGACTTTGGCGAGCCGTATTGGTGACTTGAAAAAGAATGCACTGGTGCAAAAATATGAAGACCGCATTGGCGATATCATCAACGCTGAAGTTTATCAGGTTTGGAAAAAAGAGGTATTGCTGATTGATGAAGATGGCAATGAACTAATCCTTCCAAAATCTGAGCAAATTCCAGCCGACTATTTCAAAAAAGGCGAAAGCATCCGTTCTGTAATTAAAAAAGTAGAGCTTAAAAACAATGCACCAGTAATTATTCTATCAAGAACACATCCTTCATTTTTAGCTAAGTTGCTAGAAATAGAGGTTCCTGAAATCTTTGATGGTTTGATAGTTATTAGGAAAATTGTTCGTGAGCCAGGTGAGAGGGCGAAGGTTGCCGTAGAAAGTTACGACGATCGTATAGATCCCGTTGGAGCCTGCGTTGGTATGAAAGGAAGCCGTATTCACGGAATTGTTCGTGAATTGAAGAATGAGAACATCGATGTTATTAACTTTACAAACAATATTCAACTGTTGATCCAGCGTTCATTGACGCCGGCCAAAATCACCAGGATGAATATTGACAATGAAGGCAAACGCGCTGAAGTTTTTGTTTCCCCAGACCAAGTGTCTCTAGCCATTGGAAAAAGAGGGGTTAACATCAAGTTGGCGGAAGACCTAAGCGGTTTCGTAATAGATGTATACCGCGATAACGAGGGAGAAATGGCTGAATACGACATCGATCTAGAGGAATTTAGCGATGAGATTGAAGCATGGATCATTGAAGAGCTCAAACGCATTGGTTGTGATACAGCCCGTAGCGTGCTTGATTTGACGCCAACTGAGTTAGAGCGCAGGACTGACCTCGAAAAAGAAACCATCGAAGAAATTCGTGAAATTCTTAGGTCGGAATTTGAAAAGGATTAATTGTTAGTAGTTTTATAAAAGGTATCTAAGCATAAAAGCTCAAGGAGGATCAATGTCAGAAGCAAACACACCCAGGTTAATGGCGGCGGCCAAGGAATTCAACATCGGAAAAGATACGTTGGTAGATTTCCTTGTAAGCAAAAATTTCAGTAAGGATGATCTCAAGCCAACATCCCGCTTAACGGAAGATATGTACCGTTCTTTGCAACAGGAATTTTCTTCGGATAAGGCGGCGAAAGCGAAGAGTGATGCTATTGAAATACCAAAGGGTAGTTCAGGAGAAGCAAAAAGGAAAAGAGACGAAGAAGAAATTCTTTTCAAAAAGGAAGCAAAGAAAAAGACCGAAGTTTCAGCACCTGCTGCTATTTCCTTACAGATTCCTTTCCCAGAAGAAGAGCAAATACCAGAACCAGCAGATGAGCCAGTTGTTGAGGAAATCATGGAGCCAGTAGCAGAACCTGTTATTGAGGAGGTAGTTGAGCCGGTTATTGAACCAATCCTTGCTCCAGAACCCATTCTTGAAGTTGTTCCCGAAATTGAAACTATTCCTAGTCCAGCCCATGTTGTTGAAAATTCCCAAGAACAAATTCCTGAGCCTATAGAAGAAGCTAACCCTGAAGTTGTTGTTGAAAAAGATCAAGTTAAAGGTCCAGCTGAAATTGATTACCTAAAAATAGAAGCCCCTGAATTGGATGGCCCTAAATTTTTACATAAAATTGACCTAAACGCAATTGATTCATCAACACGTCCTAAGCGTGGTGCATCAATTAAAAAGGCCCAAGAATCCCCAGTCCAAAAAGTAGCTGCTCCTGCAAAAGCGCCTGTAGTTGTTAAACCACCTGCTGCAAAGGCCACGCCTGAAAAACCAGCTGTAAGCCAACCCACTCCTGAAATTCCATCAGCGCCTCTACCACCTGAAATGGTGAAGATCAATGCGCCTGAATTAGAAGGTCCAAAAATCATCGGAAAAATTGTTTTAACACCCGAAAATGATGATAGAAGCAGGGGTGCAGATGAAAAAAGAAAGCGTAAACGCATTCCCATAGAGAAAAAAGAAGCTGAGCGACAAAAGCCAATGCTTCAAAAAGACGCAGGTGGAAGTGCTCCTGCTAAACCACACAGTGGCATACAAAAAGCAACTCCTCCACGGACTGGTGGGCCAAGAATGGCCATCAGGAAAGATAAAGATGTCAAGGAAATCGATGAAAAAGAAATCCAAAACAAGATAAGAGAAACACAAGCCAAACTTTCTGGAGGCGGTGGATCTAAAGCAAAAATTACCAAATCCAAAATGCGTCGCCTCAAGCGCGAAGAAATGGAGGCTGGTTCTGAAGGGGAAGATACCAAAATTCAACTCACTGAGTTCATCAGTGTTAGTGAATTGGCTAACCTCTTGGATGTAAACTTTGCTGAAATCATTGGAAAATGTATGAGCCTTGGTATCATGGTGTCAATTAACCAACGTCTCGACGCTGAAGTTATTGAACTGGTTGCTGGTGAGTTTGGCTATGAAGTTGAGTTCATAGACATGGAGAAGCAAATGGAGATGGAAGAGCAAGAAGATCAAGACCAAGTTGAAGATACCAATCCGAGAGCTCCAATTGTTACCATCATGGGACACGTTGACCATGGTAAAACATCATTGCTGGATTATATCAGGAATGCAAATGTAGTAGCCGGTGAAGCGGGTGGTATCACACAGCATATCGGAGCTTACCATGTTGATTTGCCTACAGGAAAGTCTATTACCTTCCTCGATACACCTGGTCATGAGGCCTTCACAGCCATGCGAGCACGTGGTGCAAAGGTAACCGACTTGGCTATCATAGTTATTGCGGCAGATGATGCTGTAATGCCACAAACAAAAGAAGCCATCAGCCATGCCCAAGCAGCAAATGTTCCCATGATATTTGCCATCAATAAAATTGACAAAGACGGAGCAAATCCTCAGAAGATATATGAGCAGCTAGCGGGTATGAATATCCTTGTTGAAGAATGGGGTGGAAAATACCAAAGCCAAGAGCTTTCTGCAAAACAAGGATTGAATGTAGATAAGCTTTTAGAGAAAATATTGCTTGAAGCAGAATTGCTTGAACTAAAATCAAACCCAGATAAAGAAGCTATTGGTACCGTTATTGAAGCAACGTTGGACAAGGGTAGGGGCTATGTTGCTACCATCCTCGTTCAAAACGGAACCTTGAAATTGGGAGATCTTGTGGTGAGCGGTCAGCATTTTGGCAGGGTTAAGGCCATGGTGAATGAAAGAAACAAAAAAGTTGAATCTGTTCCTCCAGCAACACCTGTTTTGATACTTGGTTTAAACGGAGCTCCTCAGGCTGGTGAGAAATTCAAAGTGTATCAAGATGAGTCTGACGCCAAAGAAGTAGCAGGAAGAAGGGCACAGATTTTACGTGAACAAGGTATCAGAACCAAGAAACACATCACCCTGGATGAGATTGGACGTCGTCTAGCATTGGGTAACTTCAAAGAACTTAACATCATTATCAAAGGTGATGTGGATGGATCTGTAGAAGCATTGAGTGACTCATTGCAAAAACTTTCTACTCAGGAAGTTGCCATCAAAGTGGTGCATAAAGCAGTTGGACAAATTACAGAAAGTGATGTATTGTTGGCTACAGCATCTGATGCCATCATTGTTGGTTTCAATGTAAGGCCATCACTTCAAGCAAATAAAATTGCTGAAAACGAAGGTGTACAGATCAAGCTTTACTCCATTATCTACAACGCAATTGAGGAAATCAAGAGCGCAATGGAAGGTATGCTTGAACCTAAGATTGAAGAAAAAATCGTGGCAAATGTTGAGATACGCGAAGTTTATAAGTTCGATAAAGCAACGGTTGCAGGTTGTCAGGTTCTCGATGGTAAAATAGCCAGAAACAGCAAGATCCGTATCATCCGTGATGGTATCGTGGAATATCCAAAAGGTGAAGGACAAAGTGCGGAACTGGGCAGCTTGAAACGCTACAAAGACGATGCTAAAGAAGTTTCTGCCGGTATGGAATGTGGATTGACAATTAAAAACTATAACGATATCAGGGTAGGCGACGTTATTGAAGCGTTTGAAGAAACAGAAGTAAAGCGTACCCTATAATTTAAATTAAGAAAACTTTAGGGTTGTTTTTTGTTTAAATACGCTGATTTCAACCAAATTTGAAACTTAGATGCAAGTGCATCTTAAAATGAGTAAACAGGAATGAAACAATATCTCGTATTAGCAATATTTTCATTGCTCTCTTTCGCTGCGAAAGCACAGTCAGCAAGGGTTTTAGCCGATAAAATCATTGCCATCGTAGGTGATAAGATAGTTTTGCGCAGCGATTTGGTGAATTATATCGATGATATGAAACGCCAAGGCAATGAAATTCCTGCCAACGCAGAATGTATTTTGCTCGATAAAATGATGCAAGACAAAGCCTTGATCTTGCAAGCTGAAAAAGATTCTTTACCCATCGGAGATGAAGAAGTAGAAGCGGAATTGGATCAACGTGTTCGTTACTTCATCATGCAATACGGTGGTAAAGAAGCATTTGAACAAATTGCCGGCAGAACCGTGTATCAAGTTAAAGAAGATTTTAGGAAATCAATCAAGGAAGGAAGGTTAGCGAAGTCTATGCGCGATAAAATTGTAGAATACGTGAAAATTACACCGAATGAGGTGAAAGATTATTACGAGAAAATTCCAAAAGACAGCTTACCGTTTTATGAGTCGGAATTGGTAATAGGGCAAATTGTGTTACACCCCAAAGCAGGGAGGGAACTAGAGAAATTTGTTCAAGATGAATTGTTGGACTACAAAAAACAAGTTGAGTCTGGACAAAAATCATTTGAAACCATGGCGAGGCTTTATTCTGAAGACCCAGGTAGTAAGCAAATAGGTGGACGATTTGAGTTGAACAAAACCGATAAGCAAACAGATCCCGATTTCAAAAATGCCGCTTTCAGGTTGAAGGAAGGTCAAATTTCAGCCGTAGTTAAATCAAAATTTGGATACCACATCATTCAAATGGTAAGTAGAAATGGTGATGATGCTGTGGTAAGACATATCCTTAGAATGCCACAAGTATTAGAGGAAGACATTGTGGAAGCAAAGCAACGTTTAGACACCGTTCGCTCCAAACTCATTGCCGGAACAATTACTTTTGGAGAAGCTGTTGATAAATACAGTGACGACCAAAACAGCAAGTTTACTGGTGGTATCATCACTGGCCAAGGTGGTAATTTCGTTACAATCGATGAACTTGATAAAAGCTTAGTGGCTGATTTAGGCAAGCTCAAAATGGGCGAGTTCTCTCAGCCACTTACATTCAAAGATGAACAAGAAAAGCAAGGTGTACGCCTGGTTTTTCTGCAAAGCAAAACAGCACCGCACCGTGAAAATCTAAGGGACGATTACGACAGGGTATCACAGCGGGCTATTGCTGAAAAGAGAGACAAAACGATCGAAAAGTGGTTTTTTTCAAAATTACCCACCTATTATATTATGGTTGATAAAGATTATCAACAATGTGATGAGGTACGCAAACAATTCCCCAATTTTGTTAGTAAATAAAGGAGAAGGCATTGTTATTATTTTTCCCTTTATTATAAAATGGGTGTAATTTAGCGCCTCTCAGAGAATCTTATGAGTGATGCTATAAAACACGAGTGCGGACTAGCCTACATCAGGCTTCTAAAGCCATTTTCCTATTATCAACAGAAAAAAGGTACAGTTCTTTATGGGCTTAATAAACTGTATCTGCTCATGGAGAAGCAGCACAACCGAGGCCAAGATGGTGCCGGAATAGCAGCTGTTAAACTCAATGCTGAGCCAGGTTATCCTTTTATGCACAGGCTTAGGAGCATTGCAACCCAAGCCATCGCAGATGTTTTTGCGCAGGTAGGGAAAGAAATCCAAGAATTGGAAAAATATCAACCGGAAATCAGGAAGCATCCCGGATTAATGAAGGGACACCTGAATTTTATGGGCGAATTGCTACTCGGACATCTGCGTTATGGAACACAAGGGAAAAACAATGTTGATTTCTGCCATCCATTCATCAAAAGAGATATTCTACCAGTAAGAAACTTGGCACTGGCAGGCAATTTCAACCTCGTTAATACCGATGAGCTTTTTTCGATTCTAGACATTGATCCAGGTACTTTTCAAAAGCAAAGTGATTTAGCTGCTATGATGGAAGTGGTTCATCATTTCATCGTGAAAGAAGATGAGGCAAATCCAGATGCAATGTCACTTTCTTCGGTTCTTCAAAAATCATTCAGCCTTTTTGATGGTGGTTACAACGTATCAGGTTTGCTAGGTAATGGAGATTCTTTTGTCATACGCGACCCTTATGGAATCAGACCTTCTTACTATTATATAAATGACGAAGTTATTGTTGCCGCTTCTGAACGTGCTGCAATTCGAACTTCTTTCCATGTTGGCGAAAATGAAGTCAAGGAACTGATGCCAGGAAATGCATTGATTGTGAAAAGTGACGGCACTTATTCCATTGAACAAGTTCTGGAGCCTAAAGAAAGAAAGGCTTGTAGCTTTGAAAGGATCTATTTTTCAAGGGGCAGTGATGAAAAAATCTATCAAGAAAGAATTGCACTGGGTTATAAGTTAAGCGACAACGTACTCAAGTCGATCGACAACAACTTAAAGCACGCTATATTTTCTTTTATTCCTAACACTGCAGAAGTTGCGTTTTATGGACTTCTGAAAGGAATGGAGGATTATTTGAATAAAATCAAGCTCCAACGCATTATGTCGTGGAACAAAGATTATGACGAGGAGAAAATGGCAGAAATGATCAACCGAAAAATCAGGGTTGAAAAGATTGCCATTAAGGATGTTAAGATGAGGACTTTCATTACTGAAGATTCGAATAGGGCTGAAATGGTGCAACATGTTTATGACATCACTTATGGAACAGTCCAGAAGGGTGTTGATACACTCATTATGATAGATGATTCTATTGTGCGGGGAACTACATTGAAAGAAAGCATCATCAAGATGTTATCTAGGCTCGAACCTAAAAAAGTAATCATTGTTTCTTCAGCTCCTCAAATACGATATCCTGATTGTTATGGCATAGACATGAGTAAACTAGGAGATTTTATAGCCTTTAAAGCTGCACTTGCATTGTTAGAAGATAGGGGAAACACCGGTTTGCTTGATGATTTGTATAAGCGCTGTATAGTTTTGAAAGACAATCATGAACTCCATACTGAGAACGTAGTAAAACAAATTTATACTTCTTTTACTCCAATAGAAATTTCTGCAAAAATTGCACAATTAATAACACCAACTGATGTTCATGTTCCTGTAGAAGTAATTTATCAAACCATTGAAGACCTGCATGCCGCTTGTCCAAGCAACCTAGGAGATTGGTATTTCACCGGAAATTACCCAACACCCGGTGGAAACCGCGTTGTCAATAAGGCATTTATGAACTTTATGGAGGGGAAGGATGTGAGGGGGTACTAAATACAAATGAAGAATTAAGAATGAAAAATGAAGAATAAAACAGCCAGTGGTTGATTTATTTTCACTTTAAATAATTAGAATGAAGAATGAAATAACAGTGAGTTATTTAATTCTTCATTTTTCATTTTCAATAAATCATAAAATTTTTCAGGCCAAAAAAAATGAAGAATAGTACAACCCAGGCTGTTCTATTCTTCATTTTTCATTCTTAATTCTTCATTTATTTCAACCCATACTTCCCCATATACCTTTCATACAACTGCTTATGCTTGTCTGTTAGGTTAACAATACGGCCTTGAATCATCACGAGACTGATTTTGTTGCTGCGCATGTCGAGGATGTCTCCATCGCTGATTACAAGGTTGGCATCTTTGCCATTTTCAACAGAACCTGTTTTATCTGCTATACCCAAAATTTTTGCCGCATTTAAGGTGATAGAAGACAATGCCTCTTCTTTTGATAATCCATAAGCTGCAGCTGTTCCTGCATTGAATGGAAGGTTCTTGCCTCTTTGTTGTCCATCTTCATCATTAATAGCAAATAAAACCCCGGCCTTTTGAAGTTGGGCAGGTAAACTGTATGGCTGATCAACCCCATCATCTTCCAATGTTGGTAGTGCATGCATTTGATTCAACACTACTGGTATGTTATTTTGTTTTAACAAGTCAGCTATCTGATAACTTTCACTGGCACCCACTAAAACGATGTCAAAGTCAAATTCTTTTTTAAAGTCAATGGCTGCTAGCATCTCTCTTACCACATCGCAATGCACAAAAAGTTTTTGTTTTTTGCTGAAGAGACCTTGAACGGCTTTCAATTTCAAATTGGTTTGTTCATGTTGACTTTGCAAACCATAGGCTTTGGCTTCACGGAAGAATTGTTTGATTTCTTCAATTTGCTCTAACCCTCTTTTGATGGGATCTCCTTGCGGCCCTTGCATGCCCATGAATCCACCATAACGGGACGGTCTATTGTATAAATTAGGTAAGTTCATGTGAATGGCATTGTCTGCAACATAGGCTGCATCTTCCCAATTCCAAGCATCGAGTTGTACAACAGAAGAAGAACCACTTACGATGCCACCCTGTGGCACGATATTGGCCAAGGTAATGCCAGTTGACCTCAATGTATTGATAACCTTGGAATCAGTATTGTAGGCTACCAAAGAGCGAACAGATGGATTGTAGTCGCCAATTTCAGTTGCATCTACTGTTGCGCGAACAGTGCTAACTTCCATTAAACCTACATTAGAGATTGATAATATCAAACCTGGATAAACGTGTTGCCCACTTGCATCTACTGTAGTAGCTCCTGAGGAAGGCGTTATATTGGCTCCAATATTAACAATTTTTCCTTCTTTTACTTCTACTGAAGTATTTGTAAGTACCTGGCCATTGCCAACGTGAACCGTTCCGTTTTTAATAAAAATAGCTCCTTCCTGTTTCTTTGCAGGATATACATTGTCTTGCGCATGAATCATACTGCTTGAAGCAATAAGTAGCATGCTGAATAATATTTTTTTCATGATTGTCATTTTTCTTATTTGCATGTTTTAATCTTGGTCAATAGTAAGCAAGCCATGGCTGTGGTCGTGATCTCCGCAATTCAACAATACAGAGTAGCTTGGAGTAGGAGGGGCCACTGGACCTCCAGATCTTTTCTCGCCATTCATTTTTTGAATGAGCCTGCTTCTTTCTGCCGTTTGCATTTTTCTTATTGCCGCGTCTTTCTCTCTGTCAAAGTACACTATTCCATCAACAATTGTTTTCTCAGCCTTGGCATAAATGCTCAATGGATTGTCGCTCCACAATACCAAGTCAGCATCTTTGCCTGCTTTGATGCTGCCTACTTTATTGTCAACATGCAACATTTTAGCTGGATTCAAAGTCACCATTTTAAGCGCATCTTCCTCAGACATTCCACCCCATTTGATGCTTTTAGCAGCTTCTTGGTTTAAACGACGAGCCATTTCTGCATCATCAGAATTAATGGCAACGTTCATGCCAACTTTCGACATAATTGCTGCATTGTAAGGAATTGCATCCACAACTTCCATTTTGTAATTCCACCAATCTGAGAAAGTAGAAGCCGCTGCTCCATGTTCTTTCATTTTGTCAGCTACTTTATATCCTTCTAAAATGTGGGTGAATGTGTTGAATTTGAATCCAAGGCTTTCTCCAACTTTCATGGCAGCGTTGATTTCACTTTGTACATAAGAGTGACAAGTGATGAACCTCTTTTTATTCAAGATCTCAACAAGAGCTTCTAATTCTAGGTCTCTGCGAACGGTTAAATAAGGATCTACGGCAGTTGTTGTAGTTTTTTTGCCTTTTACCACTGGCTCACTTGATACAGAAGCTGCTGCAATGGCTTTTTCATAATCTTTAGCCCTTGTAAAAGCATCAGTAAGCACCTGCTCAACTCCCATGCGGGTATCAGGAAATCTCGTGTTACCCTGGCTTGATGATGCTCTTTTTACATTTTCACCCAACGCAAATTTGATGAAACCATCTGACCCTTGAAACTTCAGTTGGTCATCATTGGCTCCCCAACGTAGTTTAATCAATTGTGTTTGTCCACCAATTGTGTTTGCACTTCCATGAAGGATGTGTGAAGTGGTTACACCTCCACTCAACTGACGGTAAATATTGATGTCATCAGGATTTAAATTGTCTGCAATGCGAACTTCAGAGGTTACTGATTGTCCACCTTCATTGATTGAAGAAGCTGCTATATGCGAGTGCTCATCTATGATACCTGCAGAAAGATGCTTTCCTGTACCATCAATTACCTTTGCAGATGCATCTTGCAATCCCTTTCCAATCTGTGCAATTTTACCATCTTTTATCAATACGTCTGTTCCTTCTAATTTTCCTTCTTGTTCGTTGGTCCAAACCGTTGCATTTTTAATCAACAACACTTCTTGTTTTGGTGCATCTACCCAACCAAAAGAAGTAAATGGATACATAACCCTTCCCATGATTTTCGGTCCTTTTCTACTGGCTGTATCTGCTTTTGTTTCTGCTGCAGCTGGTGCTTGTTTTTGAGTGGCTGTCCACGTTAACTTGTTCCCCTCAGCATCTTCTCCGTAACCATTCCAAACACCTCCATTATTCAATCCACTCAACCTGTAGTTGTTCTTTGATTTTTTTTCTGGAGCGAAGTTGATTTTTACTTGAGAGCCATCATGTGAGAACTTAGTGGTGATGGTATCTGTCGCGATGATGCTGGCACTGTTAGCAGATTTTACCTGTAGGGAAAAAGTTTTAGGTCCTTTTTCTGATTGAATCTGTAATGTATAGGTACCAGTTGCATCTATCCACTTTTCTGATTTTACGCTGTATTTATTTCCTTGCACCCAGTTTTCAAGAATTGAAGTTTTTTCATTGAAAACATTTCCTGTGGTGATGATGAAATTTGCCAATTTGCCTATTTCTAAGCTTCCTATCATGTCTGATACACCAAGGGTTTTTGCTGGCGTTACGGTTAACGCTTCAAGGGCTTTTGATTCTGAAAGTCCATTATCGATTGCCTTTCTAAGGTTAGTCATGAATGTTCCAGCACTTTTTAGGTCTGCTGTTGTTAAACAAAAGGATATTCCTGCTTTCTCTAATGCACCTGCATTAGTTGATGCGAGCTCCCAGTGTTTCATGTCTGATAAGGATACAAATCTTGCATCGTTTGGATCTTCAACATCCATGGCCATTGGATAATTCACTGGTACAATCAACGTTGCTTTTGTTGCTGCAATTTCTTGTACACGTTGATATTCATTTCCGCTGGTTTTTATAACATATTGAACACCAAATTCATCACCAATTCTGTCTGCACGCAAAGCATTCCATTTGTCATTTGCTTCAAATATTTGTGGAAGATTTTGGCTATTATTCCATGCACTGAGTGTAAGGTTTACGCCTTCTTTGTCTGCATTCTTTTTATACCATTTGGCATCTAGGTAGGTTTGTCTGAGCAACGCAATTGAACCCATCATTGACGAGGGATACGATTGTGTTGAAGAACCTTTGGCAAATGAATAATGAGCGGAAGCTTTTTCTTTAAGGATCAAGTGGTTCTCTTTCATGGAAGCCAATGATACCAAGGATCCTGTGCCGCGTGCAATGCCATCTTTTTGATGGGTAAGCACAGCACCAAATCCGATTTCACGCATACTTTTTGCTTTGGCATCATCCAAAGAAAAAATACCTGCTGCATTTACATCAGATTTAATGGATTGATTCCATCCATAAGCACCTTTTTGGGTTGAAGTTAATTGAGCCGCTCCATATCCTCCGCGTCCCATTGCCATGGCTTGTTGTGGACCACTAATGCCATAATCAGCATATATATCAATAAATGATGGGTAAATTACTTTACCGCTACAATCAATTACGATGGCACCTGCTGGAATCGTATTTACGGTTCCCAATGCAATTATTTTACCATTTTTTACCAGCATCGTGGCGTCTGTCATGGTAGTTTGCGGATCTTTTACAATGCTGGCATGTGTAAAAGCATACGTTGTTTCTCGCTCATCACCTACTCCATTCACTGGAAAGGTTGGCTGCGAGAAAACTGTCATCTGGATGCATCCCAAAAGGATGGCTAAACAAATTTTTCTCATTTTTTGAAAGTTTCGGTTATTGTGATTCAAGATAAACAAAAAAAGAATTAAGCGGTGAAAACGAATCAAATCAGTCTTCGTTTTTTTAGATGCCTAATTCTTCCAAAGCTTTTTTATATCCCTCAAAATTAAATGAATTATTTTCTGGGCAGCTATTTCTTGACAAATCAAATGCATCTTTCAGCGAAATGTTTTTTTGAGATTGAACAACAAACAATTTCAATTGATTCAAATGCATTGCTAAATACTCTTGTTCTGTCTGGCCTGGTGTTGGTATGATGATGGCTTTTTTGCTTAGTTTTAGCAAGTCCATGATGGATGAATACCCAGCTCTGCAAACAACCATTTCTGCTTCTTCCATTGTTTTTTCCAATTCAATACTGTCAATGTAGTTTTTAAATTGAATATTTTTTTGTTGAGTCATTTCATTTGATGCCAAGGGGAGCCCCCTAACAAAAATTATTTTTTCAGTTGAATCATGTAGCTGTTCTAATAAAATATTTTCTAGAATGGTTCTTTGGGGTTCTGGTCCTGAAAGTATCACCAGTATTGTATTTCCTTGAGTTACATTGTTGACGTTGAGCCTAGACAAAGGTCCTATGTATTTGTAGCGATTTGGTTTTTTGATGGGATGAGAAAGCAATCCGGCTATGTTAATATTATTGGATGCTTCATCTGGTATCCAGCATTGAGTAAACTTATTTATTTTTTGATAAAGGATGGATTGAATTAAATCGTCTGCTAATTTTCCTGATCCTGTTTGAACCCTAAGCTGATGTGTGATGAATACCGTAGGTATTTTTTTTGTATGCAACCCATACCTGTTGTCGCTTATCAGCAGGTCCCAACTGCGTTTTTTCAGAAGGGCCCTTAACCAAAAATGCTCTCGTACGATGGCCCACCAAATTTTGGGAATTTGTTGCAGAATCTTCCTGTTAAAAGAGCCTATATTTGTCGGGTATTGTATATTGTACCCTTTTATAAAAATGAATTCAACCGTAGGGAATTCTTTTTTGAGCATCGTCTGTGTGGCATGATTTCCAGCAATGGTTATCTCGTGCCCATTTTTTTGCAGGCATTGGATGATGGGGATGCAGCGGGTTGCATGGCCTAGTCCCCAATCTAGCGGTGCAATCAAAATTGACTTTTTATTTTTTATAATTAGGTAGGGTTTAGTAGTTTTTTTATTAATTTAATCATAAATCGAGCCAAAAAAAGGCTAATTAATTTATAAAGCTGTAATTTACTTATCAATTTCCATGAAAAAACTAACCGTTGTACTTTATTTATTTTTTTTAACCCTTACAAGCATTTCCTTGTTTTCTTGTGCTTCCATGAAAAAGAGCAGCTGTGGATGCCCAACAAAAAAAGGATTGGTTGGTTATTAATTGTATAATGAATCGTCAAAATAGGGACCTAATTATTCTACGCAAAGATGCATTGCCCAATCAACAGACCATCGATCAGGAAGTTGCGTCATTAAATTTATTGCTTCAAGAAGTTGAATCCTCTTCTCATTTTTGTGACTCTTTTGAATTGATTGATTTGAACAAATTCAAAGTCATCAAAAAGACACACATACTATCTATGGCTGTAAAATCTAACAAGAAGAAGCCATTCGAGTTTTTGATTAATTGCAATTAGCGTTTACTTTCTCATCAATAGTATGGAGTTTACTCCCTGACTATTAAAATCTGAGTTTTTCTTGATTTTTCCTGCATTAATAATGATTTCCTGATGTCACTTTTGAAACAAAAATGCCAGCAATGACTATCACATTTGTTGAATGTTTTGTCTTTGCTGGCATTTGATGTTTTGCCTACTATTTACCGAATGGATCTAGTTTTGCTTTACTCACTTGCTCTTTGTAATCTTTCAGCATTCCGTCTCTGAATGCATTGATCTTTTTCACTGCTTCTTCAACCAATCCTGCAGCCCTTGCTACCAATGCCTTTTCCTGTGTTCCAGGTACAATAGGCTTTGATGCAATAGACATGTTGGCTTGTTGAAATTCACTCATTACAGTTACTTGAGGAACCTGGCCATAGCCCTGCTTGGTTTGTGTTTTTCCATTGATGTATTCTCTTAATTTTTTCACTTCATCTTGGATTTTCTTCGTTGTCTTTTTCAAAGAATCAGCATCATTTCCTTTGATGTCTTTGATGAAGGTTTCCATTTTCTTGCTGGCTTCATCAGCTTCTGTAAGTATTTCCAAAGAACTGATAAGTTGGTCTCCACTTTTTTTCAATTCTAAACGGAGTTCTTGTTGTGCCATCTTCACATTATTTCTATTTCCCAACCTTGGATCATCTAGCAATGTTATCATGGTTGAGTCACTGCTGCCTTTGTAAGTTAGCACCACTTTATACGTTCCTGGTAGGGCTTGTTGTCCTCCTGGTTCTGCATCTCCAGATCGGCCACCGCCGCCTCTTCTTCCACCACCCATTCCTGGTTGCTTGAAGCCTTTTTGCTCCATGCCCCAAGTACGTCTGTTAAATCCAGAATCTGCTGCCCATTTCAA
>Ga0209550_10002476_pt1 | contig 17727 bp, 13 predicted proteins | sample LauGreSuBDMM15SN_2_FD_187567 | JGI IMG/M metagenome (GOLD analysis project Ga0209550, IMG submission 187567) | Freshwater lake microbial communities from Lake Michigan, USA - Su13.BD.MM15.SN (SPAdes) (version 5) | ecosystem: Environmental > Aquatic > Freshwater > Lake | place: Lake Michigan...
ATATGATTTATTTGTTGTTATAAATCGCTGGTGTTACAAGAAGCATATCGAGCCGAGTATCACATGTCGGGCAACGAATATCGAGAACTGATTTGATCAACCATCGTTTTGCATCTATACCCTGACCTTGCCATGCACATCGCTCATCTAAGCAATTGTAATGCTTATGTTGCCATCCTGAACGTGCCGAATCCATTACAGCTCATCTCTCTTTATAGTTCGATGTGACGGTGCGGAGTACACACACTTCCGTCAAAGATATGCAACTATTTTCAAGCTAAACATCAATAGAAAGAGATCTATCAACTAGCCGTTCTAAAGAATAAGGAACCCTAACCGTAATATTCAGGCGCAAGGAGTAGAGTGAATACAAGAACCAGAAATCGTAACTGAATCACGTTCGAGGTAACAAACAACTTCGTCCAATATGCAAGCACAAAGCGTTCTGGTCAAGTAATAGAAAAAGAAATAGAATCGTCGGAATGAAAAGGTAAACACCCCCAGATAGCATCTGGGGGTGTTTAGGTGTGGATTTTACAGCTGAAGTTGCGGAGTTCTCAATTCAGAGAACGTTAGCGGTAGCAATAAGACCGTCTAGATTGCCTGACCAGTCTTGTGCGAGACGCAGAAGCATCTCCCATTTAGCTTTATCATCACCAAGAGTCGATGTGATTCTACCAACTGCGACTCGACCAAGAAAGCCACCATTATCAAGGAAGTAACTCATGGAGCCTTCCTGTATATCAATGAAAGCATTTGCAGCTTCCAAAGCGCAAGGAGTGGGTGCGCACATACCAATCACGTACGCAAGCGTTCCTGGGCCGCTGATGTTCCAACGATCGCCTTCTGAGTCCAACAAACGATTGACAATGATAGTTCCATCACCCTCTTCAGGCTGATTCAAAGTCATACCGTTGATATAATCACGGAGCTCAGTTGCCGAAGCATAGGTAAGTAACGTCATCCTAGTTTCAAGATCGAAACATGGATTGGTAGTCAACAACGAAAAGAGATCGATGTATTTACCTTTCCCATAGACAAGGTCCTTCACCAAAGCGGCGATCACATCTGTGTCGCTAATCTGGAAGGCGATCTGGGAACGGAGACGATTATCGAACTTTTCGATGTAAGGAAGGAGACGACGAGGATCGTCCAACAATCCTTGCTCAATCAATGCAATTGCCGAACCTTCACTAAGAAGATGTTGAAAGGCATCTTCATCGATAATGTCAACACTGTCTAGAGGCGGCTTGATGCTATTCTCAGTACACATACGTGCTAGAGGTAGATCAAGTCGTTCGTAACGTGCAACGACGTCATTCATTGTACCAACTCGAGGCCGGGTAAAAGCGTACGGTTTCTCAGGGATGATAGTATGTCCGAGATCTTCAATCGTAAGGCCTTCGACATGTCCTAGAACGATGTCAGCAAGAAGATCAGAGATGGCGCTCCGACCTGTGGGATCAAGATTGTAGATCTGGAGGTAGGCGTCGCGCTTCATAATACCTTGTTGACGACGACACCAGGTAGTTATCTTACGAATTTCGTCAATGTTCAAAGATCGAGATTGAAGAATGGTAGCCAATTCGGACTTGATCTCTTCAAGTTCAAGAACGTTCCATGGATTATCTCGGTCAATATTGACATTAGCTGCGCGTTCACTCAACGGGTGACGTGAAAGCGCAAGGCGGGTAATGCGTCGATTGTCGCCAGTTTTCAGGATGGCTGCAATAGTATTCACATCACGTACGAGAAAGAGAATGGTCTCAACCATTTTGGCTGGGATACGACGAATACTCTTTGGACGAGCTTTGAGCATGGAGACCTGACGTTCAACATCAGGGTTTAGCACCGAGTTCGCAACCCGGCTGATTGACTGCGGGGCATAACGAGCAATAGCAGGGTGAACTGCAATTCTTTCAGGTGCTTTTGACATAAATATACTTCCTTTTGAGCCGTAGGGCATGGATGAAATGGATGTAAGAGACCATGTTCGCCTGAGCTCTCTGAGCAACAGGTCTGGTGGTTTCAGTAAAGATACGCGAGCACCTGGCTAGAAATCTCCGAAAATCTCAAGAAAATATAAATACCCTTTATTGGCGCGCCAAGGCAGATAATGAAAATCCTACAGTTCAGCACGAGGAGAATAAAGGAGAAGCTGGAAACCCAGATCAGATGCTAGCGTAGCTGAAGCCAGATGGGATGACCCCCGGTTTTTAGTCGAGGGGTGGTATACCAGCGGAGAGGTCTTCTATACAACTCTGTCGGAAAATCCCTGACAGAAAAGGAGGGCAGAAGATGATGTTCCTATTTCGGCTGTTGAAAATCCGATATGTCGGAGCTATCCTGCTCATCGGAATAATTGCAAGTGGTAACGGTGAGGCCGTCTTCTCAATTACTAGAACCGCTCTAGACACTACATCTAAAGCAGTTGAACTAGCAGAAGGCATCTACGCTGCAGCAGATAAAGCTGCTGGTGGAGAAAGCAAAAATGATGAGGGTACGGGAAAAACAAAAAGCGAGAACCAAAAACCGACAGAAGTAAAAAGTTCAAACGCAGAACCAGGTTCATATAAAGTATCGCTGACTGATAAAGGAGAGCCTGTCAGGTGGTGCACACATCAAGTGGACGTGGTAATCAACGACTCTCAGGCACCAGCGGGTGCGCGTAAAGATCTCGAAACAGCTCTGCGTCGTATGAGCGCTTTGAGCGGAATTCAGTTCAACGTAATCGGGAACAGCTCCCAGATACCAGATAAGAACTATCATCTTACCCCAGGTTCACCCTACCCTCCAGTTCTGATTGCTTGGGCTTACGCTTCGCAAACAGACATGCTGAATCCTAACATATCCGCCTCAGCGGTCGCGAACCCTGCAGAAACAGACGCAGGATTGCGATATGTAACGGGATCATTGGCAATCAACATAGATCATGACATACTCTACCGGCCCGGTTTTGGGAATGGCATGAGTCGCGGGAACCTATATCTTCACGAACTCGGCCATGTACTAGGTCTCGCACACGTGGATAATGAAAGAATGCTAATGAACCCGACCGTGGGAGCTAAAAGCCCTGATGGATTCGCCAAAGGTGACCGTAGAGGGCTGCTAGCTATAAGTTGCTAAAAAGATCGGTTCAACCCCTGCTAACCTAATAGCAGGGGTTTTCCATTACTTTATACTCACCATACTCTCAAACGAAGAAAAATGCAGAAATATTTGCGAGAAACGCAATTTCCAGGAGGTAAGTTCTTGGTGCGAGAGCCTCGCCGCTGAACAGTGTATACTATGAGAAATGAAACTTTTTCGCTCAGGGGAGCTCGTTCGGCTCTGGCTGTCATAATCGTCATGTTGTCAATTGCTTCTACTACGCTACCTGCTTCTGCAGGTGGTTCTTCGTACCCTGGGGGCACGGGAACTAACAGCGGCTCAGGTTCATCCGGTGTAGGTGGCGGTAACTCCCAGGACAAACTTGGAGATAACATCCCATACTGCTATGAGCCTGAAGGCACAGGCGGTTTCGGGTCAAACCCAAGAGTATTCAGAGCTCCTTTCCCGGGTTGCATAGGTGGTGATTGGGCATACCCGATCGACCGTTGTTTCACAGGGTATATGGTCTGGCGTTTCTATGGTACTCTAAAGCCTGGTAACGAGACGAAAGTTATAACCCGTTCGCAAGTAAAATTTAGTGACTGGTGTTTACCTGCTGGTGACCAGAAAGCAACATTCTTCTACCCGAACGCAACAGATGCACTCGGTTACAAAGTGCCAGAACGAGTTGATGGTTCGATGTCAGCTTTTGGTTGGTCAAAATGGTCGACGGTAATGGGTGAGACAATGTATACAACAGATACAGATGTTCCAACTACAGGACCTGCGTCGTTGAGAAAAGGTACTTGTGTAGACCCTCTTGTTGAGCCAGGTTTCACAAACTGGATGAAAGCCTCGCTCTCCGAGGGCAAAACAGCTGCGCAAAACTGGCTATTTGACCGTTACAACCGAACATTGGCGTTGACTGGTAGCCGTGACATTGCCCGACTTGACATAAATTCACCTGTCTATCCTCAGTCGCCAGCTGACATTACTTCAGGCGCAACCAATGATTGTTCGTCCATCATGGATTACTGGGGTTATAAAGAACTTCCAGCAGGTAAGACTTTAGACCCGATCACTGAGCGAGACAACACAGTGATGGTAGGAACCTGCGCAATCCCGTTGGAACGACCAGGTAGACTCTACACAAAGGGAAATCAGCGCCTCCACGCGTTCTACAACGACGATATACTTGCCGGTGGACTGCGGGAAAGATACTCAGACGCAAGGTTCAATTTTGGAATGGCCAACGATTCAACCATCCAGAAGTTCAAGAACTATATCGCTACAGACGCGCATTCAAACACCAAGTTACCGCTTGCTCCGTTCTGGCCAACTGCAACCCAGATCAAGAATCGTGGTTCAAATGCGTGGAGCGATGCGCCGACTTCTAACGCACAGAAAGTAGCCGATCTTGTGAAATGTGAGTACCAGACTCTTGCTCCAGCTACGCAACTAATGGGTACTACACCGCCACCACCTCCTGAACCTACAAGTTCTACCAAAACGGTAGTAAAGCCTGGTGTTGGCGACGTCTACCTGGTAGTGGACGCTACATTGCCGAAGAATTTTACAGCTTCCGGAGACTTGAAGAAATATAGCATCCCGACAACAGCTCGAGTCTCGTGTGGAGGTCGTACGTGTGGGACAAACAAACTTGACCCACGTATCGTGTCATGGAAATACACAACTCGTCTCGCTGGCGAAGGTGGATTTATTCCATGCCAGACTAAACGCACCAGAAACTGCGGGTTTTTCTATGAAGATGGAGGTAAGAGTCGAGATCTGACAGCCTGGTTCTTCTCACCAACAGCGAAAGGGCAGAAAGTCCGTCTCGAGGTCACAGATGTCGAGATTGTGATCATACCTAAGCAGGAGATAACTGAAGAGATCAGAGAGACAAGGATAGTCGTTGATCCAGTCACCTTGGAAGAACGTGAGGTAGAAACGGTTCGCTACGTCACTAGAATCATCGAGCTACCATCAGAAACGCGTTCAGGCTCAGTTCTCTCACCAGATCCTGCATCACGTAACGTTACCGGTTCCGTAGGGAACTAGACAATGTAAAAGAGAAGGGCCTGCTGAGCAGGCCCTTCTCTCATTTCTGGCAGTTCAGGGAGCCTATCATTCGACATAGATAACTGTATCATAAAGAGAAATACTGGGTTCAAGATACTCAAGAGAGGCAACAGGGATTATGAGCAAAAGAGGAGAGGCGCGCGTGCTGAGTGAACTTGGGAGGGCACTCTATACGTCATGAGACAGAGGAAGTCGAGAAAGCTATCAGGTGCCAACTTGAATTTAGCCGTGCCAGTTGTGGCTGATGTACCAGTACTCCCTACAGCCCGTCGTGGAGTCTTAGCGGCCATTTCATCCTCTATCCTAGGTATTATGGTTATCGTTGCTGCCGTAAGCTCCATAGGCGGCTCAGATGACCTGCCTGCAGAACAAAACTCTCTGCTTGCGGTGTTGGATGAGCAGGTAATATCAGGTCGTGCCGGAGCTATATCTGCAGAAAGCATCGCTGCTGAACCAGGGTTGGTGGTCAAGACGACATCAAAACCCTCTAAGAAGCCAACCACTAAGCCAGCCACTAAGCCAAGTACATCGACAACAAAGAAAACCGCGCCAGAAAAGAATCAAGATGGCCAAGCTACGAGAGTAGTTGAGAGCGCTTCCACACCTGCTCCCGTTACCACATCAATAAATGTGAAAGGTATAGAAGGTTCACAAATTCCTAATGGGGCAACGGTTGGAAACGACATCCCTGCCGGAAGATACTGGTCAAAAAATTGTTGGAGTTGGTCCGTTACAGGTCCTAACGGTACAATAGCGTCAAGTAGTTACCGTTTCACTCAATCAGTGATCGACGTTCAAAACGGCGAGTTCTTCCTAACATCAACAAAATGTACTTGGTTCGCAGGAACACCTCCAGCAGCTACCACGTTGCCAACAGGAAAAGTTATCGTGGGTGAGCAACTCACCGAGGGTCGCTGGCGTGCGGTGAATCAGGATGGATGTGTCACAGGTCCTACCTCAACTCGTAATCGTGCAGCAATCACGGACCAATCAAACATGATAGTCTGGTGGCCCAATACCAAAGATCTAGTTATCACTGGAAACGAAGATTGGACTGCTTACCTCGTAGGAGTCGAATGCGGTGGTATGGTAAGGGTGGGATGAACACAATATATATAAAGTAATAGTGTTGAAAATATAACCATAGAGCACATAGTACAGAGAGTGCTAAAAAAGAGAAAAGCAAAGATTTTATTTGTCTCAATTCTGGCTTCTATAACATTTATAACAACTTCCTCGATATTTATATATACAGGTGCTACATCAGAAAATATAGAGAGAGAGCAAGCAATGAAATAGAAAAGTGCGAAGATAATGAAATAGATTGTTTTACAAAATGGTTTAGAATTATTGATAATTACGAAAGTATGCCGGGTGTAGTTGCAAATTTGAAGCAACTGATAAAAACAAGGAGTAAAAACTGGGATTGTCATACAATATCACACCATATAGGTGAAGATATGTACTTACGTAACGGAAAAAATAGTTTTCAAACTGGTGGAGAGGATTTATGTGCTTCAGGTTTATATGATGGCATGTTTACCGGTTTAGGTAAAAGAGAGAGCCTCAAAAACTTGTACGCAATAGCAATTGAACTCTGTAACACTGTGAAAATATCTCAATATTCATGCTTACATGGCTTGGGGCACTCAGCATCAGTTTCTAGTAACGGAAATATAAAAGAAAGCCTAAAAATTTGCGATTTGATACAAGAGGAGCTAACGGCAAGAAATTGCGGCTTAGGTGTTCTTATGCAAATGGACCCAAGATCTTTAGGAATAGAAACTCCGTGTTTAGGTAAAGAATCACCAGCTCTCTCTGGTTGCGCAAACATTTTCTCAATTATACTTGTACGAAATAACATACCAATAGATATAGGATGCGCACCGCATATAGGATATGTAAAAGAAGACTGTGAATACGGATACGGATGGTGGGCATCGTCTACATACCATAAAAATGGAAATACTGCAGAAAATATCTGTAAAGATAGCCTATGGTGTAGTCGTGGTTGGGGTTGGGGTTCAATAATATCAAGACCAAGCGCTGCGATAGAAGAGTGCCGCGAATCTTATGAAATAGGCAGCAAATTACATAGCTCATGTATACTAGGCACAACTCAGGATTTTCTGCATGATTCTGTATTACCTGACAGACCTGGACCGCTAAAAAGTGCAGATGCCAGCATAAAAGCACCTAGTATAGAAGATTTATCACAAACGGGTAAATAGAAATTATTCAAGAACTATATATCAACCAAAAATACTCTTGAAAATCAATAGAAAACTGTTTACATAATATCAATAAAAAGATAACATAGTAAGCATAATAATAAAAAGATCAAATAAAATAATAAAAACGACTTAGAACCTTTATCAGCAACGTTTCCAGTCACCGTTGAAATACTTGTCAAGTTCTGATAGATGAGATGTAGCGTTCACATACTCAGGACCATCAACGCCAATCTGTCCTCTGGATCCAGCTACAGCAAACACTTCACCAGTCGCGCCGATAAGCGCGACGTTGGCTTGGCGAGTGGAGAGTAGCCCTCCTACAAGCTCAGGCGATCCGCTGTATCCTACAACACTAGGATAACCCGTATCGGTGAATGTAGCAGGGTCTTTTCCGTTCCATGCCCCAAAAACGTGTATCTGACCAATTAGCGTTGCTTCCCATTCGTTTGTATAAGCCACAGCGACAGCGTAGCGATTACCGTTACAAACTTTCGCTGTTTCACGTGCAATATTGCGTACTTTTACATCCAAAGAAATGGGCGCGCAGAGGGCTGCTACTCCACAACCAGTGACAGGGGAACTAAAGTATGTTAGTTGGGAAGAATCAAATCCGTTGATTGAGGGTAGGTCTGCCCGGTCAGCTAAACCATGAGCAAGAAAAGAACCACCGAAAGTTTTTGCAATATCTGCAAGAACAGGTGTTGTCGAACCCGATCCGCGTAAAGAAACAGTTGGTTTGTCGTCATCCCAGCGTGCATCAGGGATGAAGAAACGGCCCCAGGCAGCAGCTACATCCCAGCTGCGGCGGCCGTAGCCGTATACCGAGCCAATGGCTGCAGGTAGATCAACTGTAGGAACCTTAGTTCCGAACTCGCCAACTACAAAAGTTGCATCTTCGTCAATGGTGGGCGATTCTTGTATGACGAGATCATCCCAAGCCTCAGCACCAATTGATATGAGCGCTCCCTCAGGGGCTCGAAACTCTGCGATGTAGAGGCCATACTTTACCGACCAGGCCTTGTATGAAGATCCAAGTCCCGGGACGGATGACAAGTCTGCTAGCAGGTTCATGTCAACAGTACCACCATCAGTGGTGCAGCCGCTGGATACGCAACGAAGAGAGGAGTCAGCTGTTACAAGACGTGCGAAGGTATTCTGGACGATTTCTGGGTCTCGTTTTACAGCGTCACGAAGGCCTTCAACGTCAAGTGGCGAAAATGTGAGAGTTAGAGGTTTCTCGTCAGTTCCTGCGTATATACTCGTGCCATCTAGAGTTCTGTAGCTCCAGCCATCAAGGTATACGCGGTGAAGAACGCCTTCGCCACCTACATCACCGAGGTTCAGATCATTGGTGGTACTACCGTCGCGTGCAACGTAAAGACCGGCAATCAAAGCAAAGGATATAAGAGCAATTACTGCGGGCGCGGAACGCTGCCACCATTTCTTAGGTGGGACATAGTACGGCGAAACCCGATTCTTCTTCATGCTAGTTACTGTGCTTGACCAGGTTCGGTCCGCAAGCGGGTCGGGGCCGATGCTGAAACTATGGCTGCTTCAAAACAGAATTCCGGAACCAGAACGGTAAAGGCTGCCATAACAAGAGATTCGCTTGCCAGACCATCAAAAAACCCTGCCCTGGTATTACTCTCCAAAGAAGCACGCTCCGAGCTCAACAATTTAGCAAAGTCTCTACCGTCATCAGTAACGATGCTTCAATGCGCGCAACGCGACCTAGGTCTCGTTGTAGCAATAACGCTTGCAAAGTCGTGGATCCCTGACCAATCAGCGAAAGAAGTGGATGTGGTAGTCGCTATACCAGATGGCCGTTGGAGTATAGACCAGTTACGGAAAGCTGTCCTAGGCGAGCTAAGAACACTACCGATCTCACGTCGAGTAGTTGTAATTGATAGGGTTGATGAGATAGAGGCAAACGCTGCAGATACCCTGTTGAAAGCAATCGAAGAGCCAGGTGAGAGCACTGTCTTCATACTTCTTGCAGATAACCTGGACCTGTTGAACCCAACAATCAGGGGACGTATTGTAACAACAGTTACGCTCCTGCCAGCGACTTCAGAAGCAAGAGAAAGTTTACTGACGGAAGCAGGTTTCAGTGTCGATCTAGCCCACCAAGCAGTAGAGGTAGCGGGAGAGCACGTACTTCTTGCAAACGTACTTGTGGAAAACCCTAATTTATTGACAGCAGCAAAATCTCTAAGAAATACAGTTCAAACTTCTTCTCTAAAACCTGTAACAGCAGCCGCTGAAGCTGTCAAAGAGATTGAGAAGTTGGCAGAGACACTGGGAAAGCATCTAGGGGGTCAAGACCGCGGGACCCGCGCCGCAAAAAGAGAGTTAGTCGAGCAGCACATCAGCCTTCTTCGCCGCGCAGGGCTTGACTCATTAGAAGATGGTGTGGAACCTAACCGTGTCGGAGAATTTTTCGTCGCATGTGACGCAGCAAAGGAGAGAATGCTGACGCATGCGCCCCTTTCAGTAAACCTTTCAGCTTTACACATATGCTATTGGAAGCTGAGGCAAATTTAGATTTGAGAGCTATAAGAAGAAAAAGTAGCAAGAGAGTCCTCGGTAGTAGGGGTAATTGGACAGAAGTCGATATAAAGCGGGGATTCTTAGCTGAAGGTTAGCGGCAACTGTGAAACACAACCTCACAGAAAGGAGTAACTGTGGAAATCGCAGATTACATCTATATAGCATCGGCAGTCTTTATAGTCATGATCATTGTTTCAGTAATTCGATCAGAGATTCGAGAGCGCAGATACCATCGACATTTCATGAACTCTCTTCGTCGTACTCAGATGAAGGCTGAACGCTCTGGAACAGACATCTGACCATGGTCAGATAACAATAACAGATAAAAATAATTCACCCAAGAAGGTGTAAACGAAACGGCCGCCTAAACAGGCGGCCGTTTGCTCTTTAGGAGAAGTAGAGTGACCTAAGATCCATTTCCTACAAGTCCGGCCAGATAAGGATTGCGTGCGCGAATAGTATCGCCTACTGATGGAAAACGCTCCACCACCTTAGCCATGGAACTTGGTGTGATGTGCTCAAGCCCTCCAGCAAGACAACGCTCAAGAGATCCTTTTTCACGACCTAGCGTGACCTCGCTGCAGAACTTGATGAACTTATCGGTGTCCATGTACCAAAATAGCGGCATGCGGTTGAGCATTAGGTCGACGCAAACAATAGGATTACCTTTGTTTTTTCCAGTAGCAACATTTACTTCACAAGCTTGGAAACCCTCTTTTACCTGCTTGATAACTTCCGCATCCATGGCAGGAGTGGAGTCGTATTCGTTGGATGTAGTAGTAAGTGACGCAAGATTGAAAAAAATGTTGTTGCCTATCACCCAGCCTGCGCCACCATAACACCCATCGTTTGTTCCGAAATCTTCGTATGGTAGATCATCACAGAACATCACAAGCTCTTTCCACGGGGGAATAACTGAAGCACGAGTATACTTCAACGCTGAAGACTGTGGGTAGTATTTCTGCATAAAGGCGCCATTGGCGCAGCTGTTCTGAATCCAGCTCTCAGGCATAGAGTCACAAAGACCTATAGATTTCGAAAGATCCTGACCAAGAGATTCGTATGCTGAATGTCCGATAGCATCACCGCAGGTGCTGTAACGCAGTTTGTTCTGGTCAATACAAGCTTGTCCGATTTCCAACCAGGATTCAGAACTGTGCTGAGATTTACCCCAGACGTCGAAAATGCCGTGGACGATACCCCCACCGCAGATGTCCCAGCCAAGAGCCATAATAGCTCGGCGGAAATCGCCTCCGAAATAATCGCTAAGCTCGGCACCTAGATCATGACCGGGTATATGGCAAACATACTCAAGCTTGATATCTTCAGCCATAATGGGCTCTGCAGCCGCAACCCATTGATCGAAAGATTCATTATAAACAGCATCACGAATGGTGCTTTTCAAGCAGTCATAGGAGTGTTTGAGTACCGCATCAGTGGTAAGAAGTGAAGTATCCTGGCAAGTGATAATACGTTTCGACCAGTAATCAGCATCCGCCGGTCCTGCCAGCTTACCGTCACCAGCAGTGATGATAACAACAAGGCCAGCGATCAAGCCTGATAAGGCCACACCTGTAGCCGCAAGAAGTAGACGTCGTTTCTGCACAACTACTACGGTGCTTTGAGTGCCGATTCAGGCCATGTGCTAAAAAACTAGAAGCGTAGTGGGCAGCATTGATACATAATGAACACTAAAATTGCGTAAAACCTTAGATAAAGAGAAGAGGCTGTGACCAATACTAGTCAGAGCCTCTTCTCTTTACTGCCCTACTTTCGCCAAGTAAGGCCTTTTGAAATAGGTTTGGAAACGACGCCCCCAGGCCCGACGACTTGTACACGTAGATTGAACGCCTTCCATGGAAACACTGCAGAAAAAGTGAGGTCTTCGAGTATGACGGTTGTAGCAAGGACTTTTTTCGTCTTCGTGTCTATGATTCTCAATAAAGTTCCTTCGCACGCTACAAGTAGATTCTCTTTGAGGCAAGCGAAGTCCGCTCGTCCTGAAACTGCTGCGTGGTTCTTTCCTGCTGCGTATCCCTCAGCGTCAAGTGCGTACTGAGGCCAGATTAGAGTTTTGATATCGTTCCCTCCGATCCAACCGTAAAGTACAATAGGGGTCTCACGCCATGAGTCGTCAGCAGAGAAATACAGAGTATACTCGGAGCTACGGATATCACGTCGAATTGCCAGTGGTTGCTGGGTTGTAGGGTCAAGAACAGCAACGTTCCAAAAAACGTCAGAAGCAATTTCGTTACGTTCAACAGTGACAGATAGGCCTCCAGAAACCCAGACACCAGTAATCTTGGTGATCTTTGCGTCAACAGGCGCCGGTGGAATAAAAACATTAGTCTTTACCCATGCGTCAGGGAAACCGAGGCGTTCAGAACCATCTACAAGAGCGTTGACTGAAACAAAGCTGTCACCTCTCACATCAAAGTTGAGAACAGTGCGAACAACGTCACCTGCTACAGGGTATCGTATATCTTTCCAGCGTTGACCATCCCACATGGTAACTACAATAATGTAGGAGGAGACCTGAGCATTAGTTGGAGGCTCCCAGGCAATAGAAGTCTTACCAGAACCATCACGTGTCAAATCGATAACATTAGCAATTGAATTAGATGCTGAGACACTTCTCAAGTCAACTAAGTTACGTGGCAATCTTGAACCTGTTGCTGCTGATACATCAAGAAGTCCAGCACCTGTTGCAGCGTCAACACCAATAGTGTTGAGATCAACCGCTGTTGATGTTAGTTTCGTGATAAGATCTGCTGGAGTTAGAGGACCAAGTTTAGACAAGATCGCCGCCGCTGCTCCTGCAACCTGTGCAGCAGACCAGTCTGATGAGTCATTCAACCGATATGGGAAGTAGCTCATATCAGCGAACAGGGAAGCTATGCGGGTTGCCGGCGCTGCAAGTGTAGGGATTACATCGTTTGCTTCACCCGCAAGCTCACCAAACGTCGCAGATACTCCAGCGACAGATACCACATCAGCGCAACGAGCGGGGATGTATGTGGTGGAAGTAAACCGTGAACGACTAGAAGCTGACGTGACTGTAACGACTCCGAGCTCCCGCGCCTTTGTTATAGCCGCACAGGTTTGAGACTCACTACCTTCGACGCCAAAAAACATTTCATTACCAAGTAAGAAAATTACATCGGCACCGTTGTTTGCAGCCCAAGTGATACCTTCAGCTATTGTTGTGTCGGTAATTACTTTACCGTCAGTGACAACAACAGGAAGTAGTTTGGATTGAGGGGCAACACCGCGGATACCTGACCGATCAGCGCTGCCTGCAATAAGTCCAGCAGCGAAAGTACCTATAAACGAATCTTTTGCGTCGAACTCTCGGTCAATAGTTACCGGAACTCTTTTATGGGTGACCGTATCGTAACCTGCGAGTACACGACCTTGAATATCAGGAGAACCTGCCCAGACGGAGTCACCAACGATAGCAACTGTTATGCCAGCGCCTGTAGCGGAGAGGTCCTCACCGATCACCGGGAGATGCCATTGGGATGACTCGAGATCACCTCGGTAAACTGAAGCTTCTAACGGTTCATCAGATAGAGGGGTTTGACTACCGCCGCCATCATGCAAAACGGAACCTTTTCCGATGGGAGCCGCTGAAGCAGTTGTAGCCACAGGGAGAAGTAAAGAAATAAATGTGAATGTCACCGTCGACATCTTCAAGAGCAATGACATCTGCAGCCCCTCAGACCGTGACAACGAAATTGCAGATCTACTACGGAAAGAAAAGTTCATTAGTTTGCTCCTTCTGGTAATGACGGGGTGTTGGTAGGTGCGGGAACAAGGGAAATGCTTGGCGTTGGCGATAGAACAACCGCAGAAACTGGTTTCTTACTACTGGCTTTCAAAGTTACAACCTGTGATACAAGTTTAGAGATAATGACTTTGACATCGACAGGCTTTACTGATGCCCATCGAAAGGTAGCGTTGTATGTCAGATTCTCGAGCACTCGAGTAGAAGCGATCAACTTATTGGTCTTAGCATCGCGAACTTCAACAATCTCGCCTTGGCAGGCTAGCTTCTTAGCGCTGAAACAAGCAGTCAAGGTTGTACCGACGACAGCGCGATTCTCCGACCCAGCATTCTTCGCTACGGCTGAGATCTGATATTGCGGCTCTAAAGAGAAAAGCTTCGAACCACCTTGGTCGACGTAGGCGATGATGGTGATGTTCCTAGCTCGAAACTCAGCATCAGAACGAATAGGAATGACTGTCTTCTTCTTTGAAGCGAGAACTTCAACATCAGCGACAAGAATATCATCAGGGCCTAGGACAGTAATGTCAATCACTCCGTCAGCTCCTTTGGTAGCGAATGTCACTTCAATACCTTTACTTACCCAACGAGCACTGACGCTCTTTATAATAATTTTAGGTGATGCCTGTTCAAAAGTAGGCGCATATTCAATACTAGTAAACATGAAAGAGCGACGCGCTCCCTGTGGTGTGATAGCAGTCACTGAAACAGTCCCTGACGGAAACGCGGATCGATCCATGGTTACTGACAAACTCGACGAGGGGAGTTCAATATCGTAGGTTGTGCCATCATCCTGGTGTAGAGTAGCAATATAACGATCAACCTTGCCTCCAACTGGCCCTTCCCAATCAAATGTCGTGGAATCATTGTCAGTACTTGCGCGTAGAACACGAGGTACAGAAACGAAAGCAACAGCTTCTCGCGCTGCGACAATATCCCTGATAGGTGCGCCAAGAGCTGAAGCTGCATCAACAAGACCCGCACCAGTTTCAGTGTCCAAACCTGGAGCACCTAGATCGGTGGCAGTTGCTAAAATACGGTCAACAATCTGCTGCGCACTCCACTGAGGGTAGGCGGCACGAAGAAGTGCGGCAACACCAGCAACATGGGGTGCTGCCATTGAAGTGCCGTCCCATTGCTCGTAAGGAAGCAGAGGACCTGTAGGGATAGCTGATACGATACGACGACCAGGAGCAGAGATCCTTACAGAGTTGTCAAAAGAAGAGAAATAAGTGCGGGTCAATGTTTCATCAACGGCGGCTACAGAGAGCGCACCTTTGCATGAAGCTGGTTGGTTCTTAGGGTTACCGTACCCGCCAGCATTGCCTGAGGAGACAACCACGACAACACCAGCGGCAAAAGCTGCCTCCACTGCAGCACAACTGACAGATCCACCATTTGAAAATGGTGATACCTCGCCACCGAGGGATAGGTTGATAACATGTGCCCCATTGCGAACAGCGTAGTCAATTGCGTCCGCAACGGTACGGTCGTCACCAGAGCCGCCGCTGCCTAGTGCTTGAATAGGTAAAATTGTTGACTCAGGAGCAATTCCCACTACTCCATCGTTGTCGTCATCGCCTGCGATGATTGCGGCAACGTGAGTGCCATGGCCGTAAACATCGTTCTGCTCGCCTTCAGGGAGTTCCTGATTGCTGACAGTCGAATATCCTGCTAAAACGCGACCTACAAGGTCTGGGTGAGTTGCATCAACGCCAGTGTCGATAACGGCAACAATAACACCTTGACCTTTCGTAACTTTCCAAGCTTCGACCGCACGTGTAGCTGTAATTCCCCACTGTGTCGCAGTGAGGTCACTGCCAAAAGAGTTCTGTGACGGCGCAGCAGCCCAGATCGGTGTGGTTAGCGAGGCAAACAATATGGTAGTAAAGGACAAAGATGCAAAGCTCAGAGAGAGCCGCCGGAAGCCTGTTGTATATAGTTTCATAATAGCATATAGTTAGGTACCTTGCTGGTTAGGCACACGCAGACCGGGATATCACCATATGAGATAAATCTGTCAATAATAAAAAGTATAACAGCAATGAACTAGAAGAAAAGATAAAAATGAAGTGTTGTTAGACCAGGATCAAAATATCAATACCGTGGGTTGATGGTAGGAAAATGCCTCAGAACCTTCAGGCTGACCTGAGTAGGTTGCCTATGGTAGCGGTTTGGGCGCACGGAGAAATACTTAGAAACTAGGTAAGAGAAACTATGAAAAAGTATTTCTTTAGATGATCTGAAAGCCAGCAAGATATACCCCTGAACCGAGAACCCATCCAAGAGCAAGGTAAGGGCCAAAAGCAAAAGGAGTGTTACGCGTTATCCGCCAAGGGGTAGGCCAACGCAGAAGCCAGACAGCTATTGCAGCAAACATACCACTCATTGCGCAGAGATACCAAAGGTTCGCGTTACCTGCAAGCGCCGCAGGCACACCAGCTGTAGCAATGACCAACCAGGAATCACCACCGCCCATACCATCAACAGCAACACCTGTAGTTGCCTGTTTGTAGCGACGATAGGCTGCGTTGATCACGCGGAAGAACAAAGCAATGCCAACAGAGAGAAGAAAACCTGACAACGCGCGTCGTGGTTCACCTCCAGCTATGTCCGCTGCGAGGGCTAAAGCCCAAGCCAGGCCTGCTAGTGGAAAGAACGTTTCAAGATCAATGAGCATAGTATCATGGTCTACTAACGCCCAGATTATCGAACCAACGGCCAAAATGGCAAGCGCTGCAATAGCAAGCCAGTAGGAAGTTCCAGAAGGCCAAAGCTGAGCCGCAAGCATAGGAGTTACGGCTCCTGAGGCTGCGCCAAGCACAGATGCTACAAGGATACGACTGAGACGCGGTGCGCGGTAGCGGCGAACCAACGGAGCTTCGCCGGGTTTGCCTGACTCAACAGGGGAGTAGCCGGGGTAAGTTACACGGTCCCGGCCGGAATCATATACATACTGTGCTGCGGCAATTGCTGCGTCAACTTCGACGGGGAGAGCTTTCAATTTCGATATGAGTTCTGGGAAGGCTGCTGATAGGAGATCGGTAAGTCCATCTGGGACGTAGGTAGCTGCTTCCGCCTGAGCTGTATCATCAGCGTCCGGGTTGAGGCGAGGTACCTCAACACATTCAGATTTGATGCGCGCCCAAAGTTCCCCAAGGGCAGAGTCCGCAAAGTATTCCGGTTCGAGCTCGAGAACCTTTACAATGTTTACAGGGTTTTGAAGCGTCCAAGCTAAAGCAAGATGTTCACGTTCAACATCGAAGTCAAGGGGTTGGGCAACAGTTCTTCGAGCTGCATAGAATGCTAGCGGGACACCAACTGCGGCACCAAGACCCGCTCCTATCAAGGTTACAAAGGTGAAGTCAGCAAAGAGCATGAGTAGCACCGTCCGCCTCTGGGTAATTTCCGCATACACCAGTGGTTGCGTTGCGCGCAGCTCCGGGGGCGTACTTCGAATAAAAGATATAAAGATGGTTTCATCTGGAAAAGAAAAACCGGGCCCTGTTTCCAGGACCCGGTTCGGGGATTTTCTTCAATGGTCAGCGAGTTATGACCTTGCGAGGAGCCGGGGTTAGTCGGCGCTCACGAATGAGTTCCCAGAGGGATGAACATACGTGGTCGTATGCGGCCGGTTCTAGCAAATCGGAGTCCGTTTGCTGTTCGCGGCTGCGTCGGCGACGCGGATAGGTACGATCAACAAGTCGACGTGCCCATGCGGGGAAAGTAATCTCACCATTGTCGTCCCAGGTGCCGAAGGCATCCCAGACAGCGAGAGCTGCGTCTTCAACTGATAGCGGTTCATCGCTGCCAGGTGCGTAGACGTAACCATTGGCCAGATTCCAGATCATCTCTGCGTTAGTAGCAATAAACTCTTCACCGAGGCGGTTCAGAGCGCCTTGCGGCATATGCTTACGATTTCGGAGACGTTCATAACGTGAAGCTAGGTCATCAGCGGAACCACGAAGCAGTACCGGAATCTTC
>Ga0209550_10002477_pt1 | contig 17722 bp, 20 predicted proteins | sample LauGreSuBDMM15SN_2_FD_187567 | JGI IMG/M metagenome (GOLD analysis project Ga0209550, IMG submission 187567) | Freshwater lake microbial communities from Lake Michigan, USA - Su13.BD.MM15.SN (SPAdes) (version 5) | ecosystem: Environmental > Aquatic > Freshwater > Lake | place: Lake Michigan...
AATATTCAATCTGGAAGTTTAAATACAGATAACATTATTACAGATACTTTAACAGTTAAAAATAATGTATTCGAAGAGAAAGACGATAATTTATTATATCTTAATAATAACAATTTAATAGAATTACCATCAGATAGTTTACATGCAGTTTATCCAATAAAGGTAACAGATGATAATAAAATAATAATGGAAAATATTAAAATAAATAATAATATTCAATCTACAAGTCTAAATACAGATAACATTATTACAGATTATTTAACAGTAAAAAATAATGTATTCGAAGAAAAAGACGATAATCAATTATATCTTAATAATAATAATTTAAATAATGAATTTAATAATATTAATACGTCATATCCAATAAAAGTGACAGACGATAATACAATAATTATTGATACATTAACATGTAATACATTAATAGCTCAAAACATAATTAATCCTTCAGATATAAATATTAAAACGAATATAACAAAATTAGACGATGATAATGTTATTAAATTAAACCCAGTAAAATTTAACTATAAATGTGATGACAATTTAAAGTTTGGTTTTATTGCTCAAGAGGTAGAATCAATATATCCAAATTTAGTATCAAATATAAATGGAACTAAACATGTAGACTATATACAATTAATACCATTATTAGTAAATAAAATTATAGATCAAGAATTAAGAATCAATTATTTAGAAGAATTAATTAAAACAAAATTAGTTTAAAAAAAAAATAAAAAACATTTCTATTTTATATAAATGGCATACTTAAGACCTTTAAATTCATCAGAATCAAATTTATATGTTATCAGATTCAATACACCAGATGTTACACCTACAAATGTTGCAGGAATTACAGCTTCAAATTATTATAGAACAGTTCCATCTTCATATTATGCAAATCCTAGTTCTGATTTACTACCAGAAGGATTCGCATTTATGATTGGTGATGGATCATCAGCTAGTTATAGCAATTATAAAATTAATTTTGGAACAATGAAAAATCCATATACTGATCCACCAGCAGTATCAGTTAATATTGTATCTAGTAGTAATGCTACATCAAACGCATTAGATGTAGATTCATATAATATAGTAATAGAAAGTGTTGATAAAAATGGATTTACATTTTCAGTAAGAAGTTCAACAGATAGTACTGGTTCTGAAAATACCAGATTATTACCATTTACATCAGCAACAAGTGCATTATTACCAATTAGATTTAGTATATTTGTGGTCGGTTCAGTAATATCTGGTCCAACATTTGCTATATCAAATAGAGGTTGGAATGTACCAGAATCATCAGTAAATAAATTATATACATATCAAAGTGTTGGTATTGGTACTGGTAAAGTAGATGGTACATTCAATTTAAAAGGTACCATGGTAACACCAGCAAATAAAATAACGATAAATAGTACTAGTTTTTCAAGTAATGCTGCTTCAGCTAGTAGTGAATTATCAACAAGTTTATTAACATATACTTTAAACATTATAACAGTAGATAATTCTACCGTATCAGGAGTTAATACTATCACATTACCTGCAGGTAATAATGGTCAAATATTAAGAATAAATATCACAAATATTGCAATGCTTGATACCGGTAAATCAGTTCGTATTGCGACTTTTGAAGGTAATGTTGTATTAATTAGTAATACTGTAAATAAAAGAATGACTGAATTATATTATGATAGTGATAGCGTAGGTTGGAGGGTAATGTATCAAGCATAATAATATTAATTATTTAAAAATCATTAATAACTAATAATTTTTAAATATAAAATGTAATTTAATTGAGATCATATTTAACTGCTAATTCTTTTTGTAATTGTTCATTAAAATAAGCATCAATATCAATTAATTGATTAAAACGGACATTTTTAGTATCAACACATTTTAGACTAGAATCTAAAGTTAATTGGATAGATGATACAATTTGTTCACTATTATTTTGTAAAAAATCTTTGTAATCATTATTATTAGTAACTTTGACTTGTTTCATTAATAGATTATTTAAATCTTTTCTAGGAACATAAGAAGTAAATAATCTTCCATCAGATATTAAAGCGGGACATGAACAGCATTCCCCAAATTTATTATTGAGATTCATTATTAATTATATATAAAGTAGATATTTTTTTTTATTTATTAAAGTGTCAATAATTCTTTGATTAATTCGTCTTTCTTTTTTTGTTTTTTATTTACACTTAATTTAATTTTTTTATTAATACATAATAATTTGATTTCGTCTATTTTTAGTTTGTTTAATTTATCATAAGTATATGTATTTTTGTTTTCTTTAATAGGTTCAACTATAGTGGGTTGAATTAAGTTACATGAAGCTCCAGAGTCGTTACTCCTCCAAAGGGAGCTTTCAGCCCTCGTGTCATTATTTAACGAGTAATCTTCCTTCATTTGGAGAAGTAAATGCGTGTCAATTTGAGTATTATCATTTAACTTATTTATTTCTTTTTCGATATTATTACATTGATCAATTGATACTTGAACATGATTTTCATCTAGTGCTTTATTAGATAATGATTCAATTAAAGAATCTTTTTCACTATTTGCATTATTAAATATATCTAAATCATTATTTTCTATTGAATTTGCAGCTGGAGTATCACTATGTTGTTTATTTAATATATTATTCAATAGACATGATACTATAGTACTTGCAAATGGATTAGTTTTACTATTAATATCTTCTGTAGCAAATTTAATAGTTTCTGTATCAGTAATATCATTTTTTAATGTTTGTAATATTTTTTTTGTTTCTGTATCTACTTTTGTTGTGTAACATAATGAATTACCTGTATTAAATATTAATTCTGAATCGGAATCTGAATCAGACTCCAAATCATTTTTATTCTTATTTTTATTATTATTTGTCTGTTGAATTTCTGATTCAGTTTCATATTCATTATTGTCATCAAGATCATTCAAGATTACATTAAATTCTGGATCATGGTATTTATTAAAATTTATATTGTTATTATCATTATTAAAGATAAAATTATTAGTATCATTATTAATTTTATTTGGTTCATGATCTATATGACAAATATCATTATTACAAATAAAATTAATATTGTTACTATCATTTGGGGGTATATATTGTAACTGTATATTTGATTTATGCAATAGATCATTTTCTGATTTAAGTTTATTAAATTCAATCGCAATATTATTTAGTTTTTTAGTTGTTTCATAATTTAGATATATTAGGAATATAACTAAAATAATTAATCCTATAAAAAATAATTTAGTATACATTAAATTAAACTAATATTTATATAAAAAAAAAAATTATAACTTAATGAAAAATTAATAAAATAATATAGTTTTTTATTAATTAATTTTAATTTAATATAGATTAGTTTAAAAAATTAATCTATAAAAAAACAATTTAATTTTTATAAAAAAAAAAATATATTTTAGTATTATATATATCGTTAGACATGTTTGATACCAAAAATGTAGACACTAAAGGCCTCAGAATGGATCTTATTAAGAACACCGTTATTGTTATTATAAGCAGAATGCTCAAATTTTATTTAGTTGATAACGCTGGCGGCAAAGCTGATAGTTCCCAATTATTCAACCAAGATTTCGTATACTCATTAGTATTTTTACTATTAGGTTTCGTCTTCTTCCACGTAGTAGTAAATCCTGCCCTCCAAAATTAAATTAATTAATCTGTTTTCTCCTTAATTTCAGTTTTCAATTCAAGTTTTCAATTTAACATTAAATAATATTCGAGTAAATATTATTTAATAAAATATACAAAAAATCAAATTAATTAATATGTTCTTCCTCCCTTTGGAGGAGTAACGACTCAATTTCAGTTTTCAATTTAACATTAAATAATATTCGAGTAAATATTATTTAATAAAATATACAAAAAATTAATTATTATTTAGTTTATTATTGAAGTAATCAATGTTAATTTCTTCGGGTGCTGTTACTTTTCTAGCATAATCAAAATTCATCAAGTTTATATGTTTAGAAGATCCCATTGGTTCAGGTATTTCAGGTTTATCAGTTCTACATTTATTTATCTGTTTTTCAGTTGGTTTCCATCTATCAGTATTAATCATATGAAATTGTCCTAATTCCCAAGAATCATAAAATCCATTACCACTTGCTCCTAAAGGAATATAGTTATCTAATTTAATTTGTGAATAACCCATATCGCCAATATGATCATCTGCATAATGTAACATGCCTTTTTTATCAAGTAATCTTCTATTTTGTAAGAATTTAGTTATTGCTTTATTTGCAATTGCCTCGCAATTACATGATTCTACATTATTTTTAGTAACTGTATCTGCTACAATTTTTGCTCTTGTTGGCATGCCATTTTGATATATTCCTATTTCTTCTTGATCTTGATTTGGAATTTTTAATTCATCATCTTCGTATTCATCATCTTCATTATTTTGTTCAGGTCTATTTTCTAAAATTGGTTGTGATGGTGGTTTAATTTCAACTGGTTTAGTTTTAGTTGGTTTAGTTTCAGTTGGTTTAATTGTGTTTAAATTGTTATTAACTAAAGAAGTAGTATTATTATTTGCTTGACTATTTATTAATGTTTTGATTTGGTCTTGTATAGTTTGATCATTATTGATGATATTTTCTTGAGGTATAATAATATCTTGATCAAATTTTTCAACTTGTTTAGTTAGATCATTATTGATACTATCTTCTTGAGATATAATAATATTTTGATCATTATTGATAATATATTCTTGAGGTATAGCAATACCTTGATCAAAATTTTCAAATATAAAGTTAGGTTGATCTAAAAAATAAAAAATGAGAACTATAACACCGGTAAGTATAAACGGATTATTACCAGGTATATTTTCATGAGGCATTTTAGAGATCAGAAAATACATAATAGAAATGATTACTAAATATTTAAACAATTTGTTATCTATTTTAAGATTCATGAACTAATTATAATATAATTATATAAATTATATTTTAATAAATTTAAATAAAAAGTAAAATTAACATTCGTCTTTTTTGTTAGTAATTATAATTTCAACCGATTTAGAACATAGAATAAATAAACTTATAACACTTGCAATTAATAAAGCATGTGTATTTTGATTACTGACATATGGTAATATCATTTCACGAGTATCGGCCATATTAAGTAAATCTATATATATAGAATATCCGATTACTGAGAAAATACCAGTTATGATTGCTTCATTTACGATTGATTTAATTTCTTTATTTTTACAGTTATATTTTATTTTATAGATAGATTTTAACATAAGTTGAAATATAAAAACACCACAAAATAAATAAAATTTATTTTTTAATAAATTATCGTTTTCTAATCCTGGAACACCAATTATTAAAGAAACAAAAATAAAAATGAAAATTAGTACGGAATTAGTTATAATATTCATAATTGTTATATAATAAATATACAAATTAATTATTTTTTTTTGAATAAAATTAATATTATTATAATAATTAATAACAATACAATTGTACAATACATATATATCATGGTTAATAAATATGGTTTCATTTTAATATAACTTTTTTGTATGATAGGCACTAATATATCATTTTCTATTTTAAATTTAATTTCATCATCATTAGATAAATTATCGATACATCTATTTAGTAAATCTTTAAAAATTTTTACCATTACTTATAATATATCATATTTTATTATGCAAAATTTTTCATATTTATTATTATTTTTAATTTTAATTATTTTATTAACATTATCACTTCATAATAATTACTTTTTACATTTTTCTCAAGAATATATTGACAATATTAATAATGATATATTTCAAACTATTTTTAATATTTATAATCCATATATTATTAATAATCAAAATTTAACTCTTATTGATATCTTCTTACAAAAATGTTATATTAATAATAATACAATTAATCAAAATACTTTAATATTAACAATACAAAATATGTTTAAAAATAATGGAATTAATTATAGTGTTATACCATCTTTAATTATAAAAAATATACAAAATAAATTTTTAATTAATTTTTTAAATAAATTTTATGACTATTTAGTTCTTAATACAAACTTTTCTTATTTTAATGATCAAATTCGTATAAAAACTATATTAGATTTATTACCATCTTATTTAATTAATACTAAATTTGCAGATTATTCAATGATAGATTTATTATCTTATATTATTATTAATAATAATATATTATACATAGATGATAATAGTAATAAAATAAATTATATACTTAATATTACTAAATTTATATTAGATGAAATGATAAAATATTCAATGAGTCAAAAAATAATAAAATATAATTATACATCACTAATTGATAATAAAATAAAAACAATTATTTCTCTATTCGTTTATGGAGTTGATGAAAATTATTTTAATAATAATTTTATATATAAATGTTAATAAAAATTTTAATATGTTCTAAATATTATTAGATATATGGAATTTAAAAATATAATATTAATAGCAATTGTATGTTATGTATTTTATTTATTAAGTAAAAGTTCAGCAAATATAGAAAATTTTGATCCAAATAAACCAACAATTAAATTATTTTTTGCAACATGGTGTTATCATTGTGAACAATATATGCCCATCTGGCAAGAATTGAGTAAACAATATAAAAATAAATATAATTTTATTGCAATTGACGAAAAATCAATGTCAAAAAATGAAAAAAATAAAGAAAAAATCAGAGGTTTCCCTACATTAAAATATTGCTCAAATGATAATGAAATTGAAATAAACAATAGATTTAAATTAATTGAAGAGGTTGAAACATTTAATAAATAAAAATAAAACATTAGATTAAACATATAAATATTATTTAATTATAATATTTATGAGTATAAACATTTCATTAATAACAGAAACAGATGAAAAAAAATTATATAAAATTTCAGACAAAGATAATAAAGATATTTATTTAAAATTGACAAATATTAGATTACCATTTAATATTCAAAAATATCAAAATAATTTTTATCTAAATTGTGAATTATTTAGTTCAGATAAACAATATAGTCAAAATATTAGTTTAATTAATATGTTTGAAGATTATATTAAACTGATAATTAATGCAAGTAAAACTTTTAATTCATGTATCAAAAATAGAGGAAGTTTTAATGATGTTAAACAAATACATATTAAAACGCAATTAAAAAAACAAAAAAAGAAGATAGATGTAATTACACAGGGTAACAAATATCTTGAAACAATTAATTTAGACGAACTTGATAAAAATAAAGATAATAGATATGAAATTATATTAAAACCGACTATATTATGGGAAAATAAAAATGAATATGGTATATCTTATTTTGTATACAGAATTAAAACACTAGCGGATGATTGACTAAATTAAATTAAATTTAATTTTTTGATTTAACGGCTTTAGCTTTTGTTGGTTTTTCATATTTTGATACATCAGTTTTTTGTTGATCTCTTAATTTCCTTGCCTCAGCTACAATTTCTTTTAATTCTCCAATTTTATTTTGTAATTCTTTCATTATTTTTTTGTCTTTTAGTAATTCTTCCATCTTTTTTGCACGATCTAAATTATTTAATTCAGGATATTGCGACTTTACCATAGAATATAAACCAGCTTTAATGGCTCTAGCATCTTCTTCAGTACCCATTAGTTTAACTAATTCAGCTAAAACTGAATCATGAATGTTAGATGATGGTGACATTGCTCTACTCATTTTTGATCCTTTGCGACTACCACCTTTAGTTTCCCATTGTAAATTATCATTAATGTCGATTAAACCAATACTGAAACTTTCAGAATTAGCATTACCACCTAATAAATTACGTACAGAATATTGTTTTGGACTTGTATTTTTATTACTTAATTCACGAGCTAAATCTTTTATAAATTGTTCACTACTAGACATATTATTACTATCAGAATTTATTGACATACGTTTAATAGGTAAAGTATCTTCTAAATCAGATAGATTAATAGAATCTGAACATTTGTTCATATTTAACTTTGGACTTGATGAAGATTGTTTATCAGATTCATCAGATTCGATTGATTCTCCATTATTATTTTTAATTTTAATATTAGTACCAGCAAGGTGTAATTGTTTAGCAGTATCGAAAGATCTATTTCTAACAGCAATATGCATAGGAGTATCGCCATTATTATTCTGTTTATTTAAAATATTTTTAGATCCATTATTGTAGTTAATAGAGTTTAAAACTGAATTAAAAGTTTCCATATCGTTTTTTAATATAATGTGGTGTAAAAGAGTATTACCATTGTTATCTTGAGCATCAAAATTATTATTTAAAAAATTATAATTAAATAATATTCTAATGGCTTCTGGATTAGAATGATAAGTTTTTATTATTTTATTATTGAAATCATTATTATCTAAAGGCATATTTGAGATATATATATTATAAAACAATATATTTTTTTTATAAAGATATAATATTTTAATTTTTGTTAATTATTTTATCTTTATTATTTATATAATTATGTTAAGAGACAACTTTTGTATATTAATTTTAATCGCAGTTATAGTTTTTCTTTTATTTATGATGAACCGTTCTGAAGTTGAAGAACATTTCGAAGGTGATGCAACTTCAACTAACTCAACTAACTCCACTAGTGCATTAGCTTCATTAGTGGAAGCTAAGACTAATACTACAGCCAGTATAAATGATCAATTAATTGATACAACTGCGACTAAAGTTAATAATGCATCAATCACCAATGTTTCCGCCAATGCTATAGCTGCTCAAAATGATGCAGTATTAAAAGATATATTAAAAGAACCTGAACAAAAAGAAAATACACTTAGTGGTATTCCTATCGGTATTTCTGCTATATCTTCAGCTGCTGCTTTTGATAATAACGCAGATTATAATATCTTAAATGATATGGTAAAAAATAACAATGCTTTAACTTCTTCTGATCTATTACCTGATGATGATAATAATAATGAATTCAATCAATTCAATATCCCTACAGATTATATAAGTGCGGATCTATTAGCAAATGGTGCCAATAAAATAGGTATTAATACAGTAGGTTCATCTAGACGTTTTGCTAGTCATGATATTCGTGGTACTGTACATTGTCCTAAATTTTCTGTAAGTCCATGGAATAACTCAACCGCTGAACCAGATACCAATATTAAATCATGGTAATTATCAAATAATTAATTAATATTGATATTATATATATCAAAATTAATATCAAATAATTAGTCAAAAATAAAATTATAAAATATTTTATAATTTTATAAATGGAATATAATTATATTAGTGTAGATAATTTAGATTCTGAAATATCTATTGATGATTTAAATTTATTAAATAATAACCTAACACAACTCACTGTCACTGTTCCGGAAACAAAAAAAAATAATATAAAAAAAAACGATTTAATTAATAAGTTAGAAGTTAATGATATTGATGATGATATTAATATTGATAATATTTATAATAATGATATAAATTATAATAATATAAATTATGCTGATTTAGATGATGATAAAAAATCAAAATCAAAATCAAAATCAAAATCAAAATCAAAAAAAAACGATAACGAAATATTATCAAATTCAGATTTAGATTCAGATTCAGATGAAAAGTCTGAAATTAGTATAGATATTGTAAAAAAAATGGTAATAAAATGGGTTAAATTAGATGATAAAATAAAAGAAACAAATAAGACAGTTAAAGAAATGAAAGATGAAAAAGTTCAATTAGAAGATAAAATATTAACATTTATGACTAATAATGAACAAGAGACTATACCTGTTAAAGATGGTAAAATAGAAAAGAAAGAAAGTGTAACAAAAGAACCAATAAATGAAGAATATATAAAAAAATCACTAATTGGTCAAATAGAAGATATAGCATTAATAGATAAATTAACTGAAATAATAATGACAAATAGAGCGATAACAAAGAAATATAAATTATCCAGAATAATTAATAAAGAAAAGAAGCCAAAAATAACTGTAAAGACAAAAAAAATTGATAAATAGATTAATTAGTTTATTATAATAAGTCAAATATATAATTTATTATAATAAAATGGATAATGTTCACGAAGCCAGTAATCTATTAGCATACCAAATTTATCAAAATTTACATAAATTTTGTAATGGAAACAATAAAATTAAGGATTATTATACAAATAAACCAATGATATGCTATATCAATCGTAATAATTTTATCGCTTTTATAGAAAATCATATCAACGAAGAAGCAAACAAAGGTAATATCCAACTTGAAATTACACTTTAAACTGTACACTTTAAATTCAATTAAAAGTGCGCACTTTAAAGTTGGCTACAACTTTAAACTGTACATGTTAAAAAAATTGAATCATATTTATTTTATAATAATACTAATATATCTATATTTGTACTATCTTAACCAATGGATTATTATAATGAATATGATCTTCAGACTTATCTAACTATATTTTGGAAATATAATGAAGAAAAAAATAATTTTATCCCAAAAATTCTCAATCACGCAAAAACTATTAATGGTATAGATCTTAATCAAGTTACGTATGAAAATAAAACACATAATGCAGTGCTTATAAAACATATAGAAGCTTTTCATAATTCAATTAATAAAGTAAAAGGTTTAAAAAATGCTTTTGACTGTGTATTAAATCCTAATAATATCAATAAAATCAATCAATATGAACTCGACTTTTTAAATAAAGTTAATAAACTTAATCAAGTAATTGTAGAATCAATACCATCATTAAATAACGATGAATATTTAAACACATTTATAGAATTTATGTATAATAATACACCAGAAGGAAGAGTTACTTATCAAAATAAAAAAGCTTTAGAAATAATTAACGAGATTAATAATGCAATGCTTTTAGATAAAAAAATTATAACAATAATTTATACTAATCCCGAAAAGAATCAACAAATACAAGTAGAATCTGAACATTTATCTAATTCATCATGTGATCTTAGTGCTAGTTCTGATTTAGTAATTGAACTATCTAATGTAAAATTATAATGTAATTAAATAAAAACAAAACAAAACAAAATTATTTTATCTGATATAATATAAATGTTAAAATATAGTACATTTAGAAATTTTCCATTTAATGACATAGATAACGATTTAGATACAAAAAATCCTACTAGTAAATATCAAAGTTATTTTGATAATATTAATAAAACTGATATATATTATTTAGAAAATATAAGAATATTAACAAATTTTTATGATGAAGAAAGATATACTATTAAAACAAACTATAAATTTACTAAAAATATATTACTAAAGATGTTTAAAGAAACAGATCCATCATGTGATATTTTAGAAATTATAGAAAATTGGTTACCAATGAATGTAGGTAAATTTGGTAAAGATATTAATGATGGCATAAGTGAATGGTTTATTAAATTAAAAGATAAAGTTAATTTAAAAGAGTTAAACCATATTGGTGGTTATGTTAATTTTTTAGAAGACATAAATTATTTACATAAAATTAATATAATTATTAATCAAAAAATTTATGATGTTATTTATTACAATAATTTAAAAAAAGAACAACCTTCTTACAGAGACATATATGATTATATGATACAATATGTCAATGGAATGAAAAAAATGGATAAAGAGATTAAATTAATCGGATTATCAAAGAGTACAGATTATTGGATAGCTAATTTAAGGTAAATTACCTAAATCGATAATTATATTTGGTGTAATTGTTGGAATAAATGATGGAACAATTACTCTTTGGATATCATATATAGTTGGAATATATGACCAATATGATATTGGATCGATTAAAGTAGGGATCACTAAACTACTTATAGTATTGGTATAAATTTTGTTATGATGTTTATTTTTTCTTCTAGGAACAATATCTTCATCATTTTCTTCATCTTCAATTTCTTCTAATAATCTATTAAAAGATTCAGAATCAGATATATCTTTAGCACCACCTGATTGATAACTAGTGAATTGTTCACTATCAATTAAAGATATATTTTTATTCATTTTATTACTAATTTTATTTAAAAATCCATTTAAGAGATCTATTTTAATTTTACCAGGAACTGTTGAAATAGTATAAACAACTTCTCCATTTTGTTCTATTTCTTTAACTTTAAAACTATAATATGATTTATCTGAACCACCGCCAATTTGTGAAGAATTTGATTTAACTTTTTGGATAGTAAATACTAAATTAGATACAGCATTCTTAAAATATGGACTTAGTCTTCCATAAATTTCTTTAGCAGCAACAGAACTTGTAGGAGCATCGACTGTAGTGTTAAGTGAACCTACTATATGAGGATTTACAAGGATATATCTATTAACCATTATATATTATAATATAATAATAAAAAAAATTGATTCGTTAATTAAATATTGTAAAGTATATAAAAATTAAGCATTTTATATACTTATAATGAATATTAATCAAAGTCAAATAAACGTAAATTCACAAAATGCAGTACTAACCAGTGATGAAAAAATTACACCAGGATATGCTCTTGAAATCAAAACTCTACAAATCTCAGCATTCCGAATATTAATTGAAGCTTTAAAAGAAATTTTAAAAGATGCTACTATTAAATTTACGCCTGTTATCTACGATTCAAATGGAGAAATCAGTAGTGCTTCTGGATTATCAATAATTGCAATGAACCAAACAACATCAGTTTTAATTAGATTAAAACTTCCAGCAAAAAATTTTGAGAAATATTATGTAAAGTCAAAGAAGCCAATATTTATAGGAGTTAATATGACATGTTTACATAAATTAATTAAAACAATTAATAATGATGATCAGATGTTAACACTATTTTTAGAAGAAAATGATATGAATCATCTTGGTATTAAAATAGAAAATACTGAAAAAAATACAAATACAACTTATAAATTAAATATTTTAGATTCAGATACTAATGAACTTCAAATTCCAAGTTCTGAATTTGAAGCAGTTGTTACTATGTTATCTAGTGATTTTCAAAGAATTATCAAAGATATGTCAAATATTTGCGATAAAGTTAATATCGCATTTGCAGATGGTCCTAGTAATAGAAATACATTAATTTTTACAGGTAAAGGTGAATTTGCTTCACAAAAAACGGTGTTACAAGCAAAAGAATCAGATAAATCTGACAATAGTTCTGATAGTGATTTAATTATTCAAGGTACTTATGATCTTAGAAATTTAAGTTTATTTTCTAAATGTTCAAATTTATGTCAAAATATAGAATTATTTATGAAAAATAATTATCCATTAATTATCAGATATCAAATCGCCAATCTCGGTCATGTTTATCTCGTACTATCTCCTAAAAATACTGAAGATACGAACGATGATAGTGATAATGATGATAGTGATAATGATGAACAAGATAATGAAGAACAAGATAATGAAAGTAATAATGTTGGTAATGATAATAATACAGAATTAAATTTCTAAAGATAAAAAAGTGTATATTTTTTAATTATAACTAATAATGATTATATGATTATAATCATTAATATTTAAAAATAATTTAATTTATTAATAGATTAATAAATTAATTGATTAAACAAAAACTTTATTTTTTAATTTTTTTATTTTATAATTTTTCTGGACTAATTATCTGATACATAATTTTACTATTGACTTGATTTAAAATATCACGATCAATCCATTGATTATTACATACTTTTCTGTCTGAAACCCAAATTTTGACGATATTATTCATTGATTTATTGGTAATTGAAATACCATTTATTGCACCATTAATATCTTTTATTCCAGATGTTTTTAATAGATTTTCTGTAATGGCTTTATCACAAATTTTATGCCATATATCGAATCCATAATCATTTGTTGATTTTATACTCCAACATCCGCCATTACTATTAGCTTCATGTTCCCATGTTGGTTCAATATTTTCTCTAAATAAATATAGATTAATATTTCTAATACTAGTCACCATATGTAAATGTGACATGATTTTTAAATAATCATCAACTGTTTCAAAAGTTTCAATTTTATGATAACCTGTAATTTTCCAATCATTTGGATCATAATGGAACCATAAACACCATTTTGAATTTAATTTTTCATTTCCAAAATTTTCTATATTGATGTTCTCTTTAACTAAATTGTTGAATTCATTTTTATTCCATTCTGTTTGTGTATGAGTGATTACATTTACTGTTTTTTGTTTTCTTATAATTACTTCTTTTTTAAGTTTGTCAGCTTTTGATTCATATTTGATATTTGTTTCAACTTCTGGTTCTAGTTTTTCTATGACCTTGACTTTTTCTTGTTCATTTTCATTTTCATCTTCATCGTCATTATCAGTATCATTCAAAAATAAAAAACGATTAGACGATGTTTTAATATCTTGATTTTGAAGAGTATTTTTATTGCTCATATTATATTAATTATAATAAATAATGTTTAAGTAATATATAATTAATTGTTCAAATTTTTAGCATTAAATTTAAATGAATAGTATCAGTAAATAATATACAATGTATAATCTAATATTAACTTTCTACAGAATATATTATAATATGATGTTATATTTATATTCATTTATAAATCCATATTTATTAGAAACTATTTATTTAATAAATCAAAGTGACGATGAAATTTTTATTAAATTAAACTGGTATAACATGATATATTATAAAATTATGAGTTATTTTTTTGTAACGAAGTATCATGTTTTATTTAGTAAGCATAATCATTATTATATTCGATATGTTAAATTAAATAAATTATTTCAATTAAATCAAAAACATTTAATTAATGATTATACATACTATCAAACAACTAAAATTATGAGAGGTCCATCATTAACTCTTTTAACAAAAAAAACAGAAAAGGAAATTATAGAATTACACTATAATAAACATGAAATGAAGAACCATGAAATAGATAAAATAGATGAAAATAGATTATTATTTATAAAAGATAAACATGATGATAAATTAATATTACATTTTTATGCAAAGTATTATCTAAATACGGATATTTGGCAGTTTATCAAAGGTAATCGTACATTAAATTATTTTAAATTCATTGAAAAACATAAATAAATTGATTAAATAATAATTCTATATAATAAAATTATATAGAATTATTAAAAATAATAATCGTCTTATATCAAATCATATATAAGGTATTGTAGAATAATTGAAAAAAAATCTATTTTCATCAAATTAATTTAAAAATTATTTATATACTAAAATTATAAGGCTATGAGTCTCGAAAATCAAAATACTGTACCAATCAAACGAGTATCTTTTCAAGTGCTAACAAATAGACAAACTAAACGTATGTCAGTTGTTAGTAAAGAAATCAACGGCATAAATCAAACAGATATGTTTACTGATGGCCAAGTAACAAGAGGTGGTTTATTAGATTTACGTTTAGGAACAACCGACCCTAATTCAGGTTGTGCTACATGTGGTCAAATACCAAGTGAATGTCCAGGTCATTTTGGACATACAGATTTAGCTGAACCAGTATTTCATTTTGGTTATTTAGATATTGTCAAAAATATATTATCATGTATTTGTTTACGTTGTTCTAAATTATTAATCTATAAAAATGAAGATGAACTATCTGAATTATTAACAAATACAAAAAAAGGAAAAAACCGTTTTGCTGAAATTAAAAAATTAACTTCTGGAGTAACTTACTGTGCAAGAACTGACCAAAATTGTGGTGTACCAGTTCCAAAAATAAAAAAGGATGTCAAAAAAAGTTCAGGTATTATTCAATTAGTTGCTGAAACAAGTCTTCAAAATATCGCAAATGAAGATGGTACTCAAGTTTCGGCGGCTGATAAGAAAAAGAAAATACGTGAAGTTTTAACGCCACGAATGGTATATGATATTCTCAAAAATGTAAGTGATAATGATTATAAAATTATGGGATTCGATCCATCAATATGTAGAGGTGAAGATTTTATCATTAAAAATTTTCCTATTCCTCCTATTGCAATTAGACCAAGTGTCAAAATGAGTATTAGTAGTACTACTAATTATGAAGATATGTTAACTGGTAAATTAGTAGACATCATCAAAGCAAATATGAGAATCAGAAAACAAATTGACAAAGAATCAACTTCTGGTGAAGAACCAAAATATTTAAATGATAATGTACAATTACTTCAATATCATATTGCTACCTATTTTGACAATGAAAATATGAATTTACCAAAATCTGAACAAAAATCTGGAGGTAGACCAACTAAATCTATTTCTGATCGTATTCGTGGTAAAACTGGTCGTATCAGAGGTAATCTTATGGGTAAGCGTACTGACTTTTCAGCCCGTACTGTAATTACTTCAGATCCTAATCTTTCATTAGATGATTTAGGCGTGCCAATTAAAATAGCAATGAATATTACTTTTCCAGAAGTTGTAACACCATATAATATTGATGAAATGACTAAACTTGTTAAAAATGGTAGATATGTATATCCTGGTGCTAACTTTGTAATTCCAGGAAGTTCAAATGATGGGAAAAAATATACTATTGATCTACGATATAGAAAAAAAGGTATCAAATTAAGACCAGGTGATATTGTCGAAAGACATATTCATGACGGTGATCCAGTTCTTTTTAACCGTCAACCTTCACTTCATAAACTATCTATGATGTGTCATAAAGTCAAAGTAATTAATGATGATAGATTAGCTACTTTTCGTATTAACGTCTCAGTTACAACACCATATAATGCAGATTTTGACGGTGATGAGATGAATATGTTTGTACCTCAATCTGTTCAAACACAATTAGAATTGGCGCATATAGCGGATGTAAGTAAACAAATCATTACACCACGTTATTCGAAACCAATTATTAAATTAAAACAAGATACTGTATTAGGTTCTTTTCAAATGACTGAAAAGAAATATGATGTAGATTGGCATGATGCAATGAATATCTTAATGAATTGTAAAAATATAGATTTTACAAAGATCAAAAAGCAAAATATAGATACTCATCAATTATATTCTGCTATCATTCCACCATTAATTAATATTGTAAATGGTGATAAATTAGAAATTAATAATGGTAATTTAATTAAAGGAACTATTAGTGGTTCTGTTATCAATGATAACATTATTAATTTCTCATGGGATAGACATGGCCCTAAAATCACTAAAGATTTTATTGATAATTCCCAAAAACTTGTCATTAATTATCTATTACAAGATGGATTCACTGTAGGTCTAGGAGATGCTATTATACCAAAAGATGATCAATTAGAAATTAAAAAATATATGCAAGAAAAGGTATTAGAAATTCAGCATTTATTAACTGAAATAGAAAATTATCCAGATTTACTTGATGCACAAACCTTCGAAAAACAAGTATTCAGTATTTTATCTGCTGGAAAAGGTGAATTATCAAAAATGGTTATGAAAAAATTAAATTCAGATAATCACTTTTATGGTATGATTGCTTCAAAGGCAAAAGGTAATGATATTAACTTGGGTCAAATTGTAGGCGGTCTAGCACAAGATATCTTGAAATTCGCACGTATCGAAAAGAAAGTTAACAATCGTACATTAGTTCACTTTTGTCAACATGATGATACTGCTGAAGCTAGAGGATTTATTACTAAATCATATTATGATGGTCTTGAACCACATGAATTCTATTTTCACCATATGGCAGGACGAGAAGGTTTAATCGATACAGCAATTAA
>Ga0209550_10002478_pt1 | contig 17706 bp, 10 predicted proteins | sample LauGreSuBDMM15SN_2_FD_187567 | JGI IMG/M metagenome (GOLD analysis project Ga0209550, IMG submission 187567) | Freshwater lake microbial communities from Lake Michigan, USA - Su13.BD.MM15.SN (SPAdes) (version 5) | ecosystem: Environmental > Aquatic > Freshwater > Lake | place: Lake Michigan...
CTTTAGAAATATCCTGAATCTTTTAATACTATCCAGTTTTATTTGGTTTTGCTTGTAATTATATTCAAAATTTGTTCCCTCAAAATCAGTAAATCCAGCTTTTAAAACACCTGAAAAACGCATTATTCTTTCGGGCAGAAGAGTAATCTTATTCTCTGTAGGTAATAATCTTACCCGATGTAAAGGGGAAAAATCTAAAAAATTAACCGCTTGAATCTGAATGCTTTTATTGTTCAGCGTAAGCCAGGCATTCACACCATCCGTTTTAGAATCAATACGTAAACGATCAAAATCACGTTTTCCTAACGCTGCTTCAACGGTTAATCGAACTTTATCGTTTACTATAATCTGGCTTTTCTCTTCTTGAAATTCAATATAACCTGATGCAACCCATTCATACAATAAGGATCTGATATTTTCCAGAGAATATTTAGGATTCAATAATGGGGCTAAAATACGGGCATCGAAAATCGTACTTTGTTTTTCCTGACAAATTTGATATAATAATTGCAGTGGGTTTTGAGTAGAAATACCTTTTAAGCCATCAAATTCATTTTCATTAAAGAAATTAAGGGATTCAAAACGTACCAATGGCTTTTTTAAAACGGGAAGGGCTTCCCTACCGATCATAACAGAGTCATTATCAATTTGCATAACTAACTCTTCAGCTTGAATGGAAAACTGGTGGGCGGAGCTATAAAATAAATTTCTTCCTTTCCCTTTTTCGCCTCTTCGCAATAATAGCGTTCGGGTCCTTGTGTTGTAGTTAAAAATGAGCTCCGGATGAACTATCGAATCAGTACCTAAAAATAAAGTTGATTTTACTTTTTGACTACTTAATTGGTCTGCTCTTTTGAGGATGAATTTTTCAGAGGCACCAACAAAAGCAGTTCTCGCTTTATTATTTACCAAGGTAATTTTCGCAAGATTATCAGATGATCCAAAACCAATTACCGTTTTACCTTCCAGGGCAAAGCCACCAATAAATTTAATGCCTTCGCCAAATTGGTTGATGACTAAGTTATCTTTTAGAGAATTGAATCTGGGAAAAGAAATAAGGGAGGAATCGGGTTGAAAAACCATTTGATCCTGGAAATTTCCTGTAATAAGATTTTTTCCAAAATAGGAAGGATAACTTAACTGAACGCTATCGGCCTTAAACTTATTAAGATTTAAGTCCAGGGAATAATTTTTCAGCAGCACAAAAATACCTTTATCTAAGCCGACCCTGGACCAATCACATTTTCCACCTACGCCAATCCATTGATTTTTAAAAGGATAAAGAACACCTGACGTCTCAAAAATATGAATCGTATCTGTTTTGTACCCTGTGGAAAGTTGCGCTTTAGTAAAACTCAGCTTCGGTTCCTGATTTTCCCATTCCCAGGAATATTTCCCACCTTTCAACGTCCAATTGGCACCTCCTCCGCTTGAAATTAACTGACGACCCACAAACGAAGAGGAAAGTGTCAGAAAATCATTAATTTTAAACGGCGTATATTTATCGGGAAGAGCGAGTAGCGATTGAAACGAAGTGTGCCATGAATTAAAGCCATCGACGTTTTGAGTATTGGATTTCAACAATGCCACAAAATCTAAATAAGAGGTTATATAGGGAATCAATGGTAATTTCCTTCCCCATAAAATCGCTAAAGTCTGATAGATTAACTTCTTTTGCGTTTCGCTATAGGCAGTCGATTGAATATCCAGTGCATACAGGTTATATTTTTCCAGTAAATCCTTATTATTTAGTGATATGACAGACTTATTGATAGTTTCCCATAAAGCTATTGGATCTCTAGGTAAAGTGTCGACCCGCTGAGAAAAAACGTAGTGCAGCGGCAACAACGACAAAATCAAAACAAGCCTGAAAACTCTCATATACTATAATTATAAAAATTACCTGCTAAAAACGCCCATCATCCAATCTCCTTTCTGATTTTTACTAACTAAATTCAAACCTTGCGAAGAGGCTTTATCCATAATCAAATCCCAATCGGACCATAAAATACCAGAAATAAGTAATAAGCCGGAGGTACTTAGTTGATTTTTTAACGTAGGAAGTTCATCGAGTATTACATTTCTATTGATATTTGCAAGGATAACATCCTGACCTGACAGCGACACCGCGTTTAAATCCCCGGCAAAAACATCTATTTTATCTCCTACGCCATTGAGCTTAGCATTATCTATGGCATTTTCCACGGCCGGCTCTTCAATATCGAGTGCGATAACCTTTTTTGCCCCCAATTTTACAGCCAGGATAGCCAATATACCCGTTCCACAGCCAAAATCGAAAACGAAAGTGTCCTTAAAAGGGATATTTTCCATGGCCTCCATCATCATATAAGTAGTTTCGTGATGACCTGTGCCGAAGGCCATTCTAGGTGTAATGACCAATTCGTGTTTAAACCCAGTAACAGGCGGGTGAAAATCTGCCCTTACGTAGCAAAAATCATTTACACTAATAGGAGAGAAGTGACTTTCCCACTGAATATTCCAGTTTTCCTCGGGTAAATTTTCCACGGTATAAACAAATGGAAAAGATTGGGACAAGACGGACAGATCCTCAAAGAGACTATCCGGTGGAATATTTCCTGGTAGAAAAGCATTTATTAGCCCACTTTCCTCTTCAAAAACATCAAAAGGGTAATTACCTAGCATTGCGAGTAAAATGTCTGCATCGGTATCATCATTAAATGAGAAACTAAAACGATAATAATTCATAATAAAAATTAATCTTTCCTCTCTGCTGCGAGCAAAGTATTTTGAATAAGAGCCATAACTGTTAACTGTCCTACGCCCCCGGGAACAGGAGAAATATAAGAAGAAACGGGTTCAACCGACGGGAAATGTACATCGCCCGTCAATCGAAATCCCTTTGGATTCGAGCTATCTTCTACCCTATTGATACCAACATCTATTACTACTGCACCTGGTTTGACCATATCACCTGTTATAAATTCTGGAATTCCCGTAGCAGCAATAAGTATATCAGCCTGCAAGGTAAATGATTTCAAATCTTGGGTATAACTATGGCATAATGTAACCGTTGCATCCCCTTGCTTACCTTTTCTTGACAATAAAATAGACATAGGTGTGCCAACAATGTGGCTTCTACCAACCACCACTACATGTTTACCTTTTGTAGGAATATCATAACGGGATAACATTTCTAAAATCCCCTTAGGAGTGGCAGACAGAAAACATGGTAAGCCCAGCATCATTTTACCTAAATTGACTGGATGAAAGCCATCTACATCTTTTTCAGCTTTAATGGCCAGCGTAATCAGGTGTTCATTGATATGCCTTGGAAGAGGAAGCTGAACAATAAAACCGTCTATTTCAGGGTTATTATTCAAATTTTCTACCAGATGGAGAAGGTCATTTTCAGAAATGGTATCAGGTTCTTTGAACAAGGTAGAAGTAAATCCTACTTCTTCACACGATTTCACCTTGTTGCGGACATAGGCCATACTTGCTGGATTTTCCCCAACGAGAATAGCCGCTAAATGAGGTGTTTTTTTTCCTTCAGCGGCTCGTGTCAATACTTTTTCTTTAATTTCAGATTTAATCTGAGTAGCTAATTTTTTTCCATCTAATAAGGTCATTCGATAAATGTTAATTTCATTTAAAAAGTGGGCTAAAATAAATAAATACCCTGTGGCAAATGCAGTTTTTTCTACATTTGTTTAACGAAATAATTTTTCATATAGTTGTGAACTTAAAAGTAACCATTTCTTTCCTTTATAAGAGGCCTTTTCTTTGCAAAAACATGGGATTGGTCGTCATTATGTTATTTGGTTTTACAAAATCAGTATTATCACAGGAAGCTGTAATTCGACAAACAGAAATTTGCACCTGGCCTTTACCCACCTTAACGGATACATTTTTATGTCCTGGTGCATCCCTTCAAATTAATCTGGATACCATAGTTGGAAACGTTCAAAAGGACACCTTTAGTTTTAATCCCCTGGAAACATTAGATGGACTACTTCACAAACCCTTTTCCCCACTGAAAATTAATCTACAGGTAAAAAATTTACCTAAAGAAAAAATAAATTTTAAGGATTATAATCTGTCGAAAATTTGCCTTGATATATATACACCAAGAGCGAGTGATTTAGAAGTATGGTTAATTCCCCCCAGTGGAAATATTGATCGTGTTTTGGAGTTAGTCAGTCCGGGAAATGCAAGCAATAGTTCCGATCTTCTACAAACCTGCTTTACACCGAGAGCCACCTTGACCCTTTCCACCGGAAATACTCCCTATACCGGTGAATTTTCTATTGCCGGCAGTTGGTCAGGATTATTGGGGGAAGATTTGAATGGAAATTGGCAACTGTGGGTTAGTGATCGGGTAGCTGAAACGGTTCCTGGATTAGTCCAAAGTATTTCCCTTATTTTTGAAACTAAACCAGCTTACCAAATTAAATGGGCGGCAAAAGCGGGCATTTCCTGCCTCAATTGCAAAGACCCCGTTTTTAATCCAAACGTAACCACTGACTATCCCGTTCAGTTAATAAATAGTGCAGGATGTGTATTCAACGATACTTTAACGATTGAATATCGGGACAAAACCTTTGGACCTATCTTTACCTGCGAACCCAAAGGTCCAGGATTAATAGATGTAAGCTGGCAACTTCCTCCTTTATTAATGGGAGAAACATATACAGGGAGTATTTTCCAAAAGGGTAAAGCGGCAATCAATTTATCAACCGCTGGAAATCAAAAATATAGCTTTACGGGTCTTTCACCAAAAGATAGTATTACTATTAATTTTAAATTACCTCTCATAGATGGCGTTATGTGTCAACCTATTGACACAACTTTTCAATGTATTTTTCCACCCTGTGAACTGGAAATTATAGAAAAGGAAAATATTCCCATTAGCTGTTTTAGTTCAGAAGACGGACAGCTGGTTTTATCTTTTTCCAAGGGTTTTACCCCCATATCTTTAACAAAAGATGGCGTACCAACAGGCACAAGAATAGAGCGATTAAAAGCGGGCATTCATACCTTCGTGGCCATAGATTTTTTAGGTTGTCAAACCAGTCGGGTAATAAATTTCATTGAACCAAGTCCCATTAAACCAAATATAAGTTTATTAAAACCGGCCCTATGTTTTGATTTGGCGAGTGCTCAATTAAAAGCTGAACCTACTGGGGGAAATGGCGGTTATGCCTTTCGCTGGCAACCAGATGGTGGAACATCGGCTACAACCAACCTAATTAAACAAGGAGCGTATGCACTTATAATTACAGATGCCAAAAGTTGCGTTGGTAAAGATTCATTTTTAATTGAATCTCCACCACCCATCGTTGGAACCATCGTTAGCACACCCACTATTTGCTCAGGGTCGGCAACAGGCACTTTAAAGGCAACGATAACAGGAGGAGTCTTACCATACAGTTATATGTGGAATAATGGAAACACCAATACCAATCTTACCGCCTTACCTGCGGGTCCCTATACATTGACTATTACAGACCAAAACCAATGCAATCTAATAGTTAATACAATTATCGCTCAAGGGGCGAGTGTTTTAAAGATTGATTCCAGTCAAATTACGCCCGTTTCATGTTATGGAAATGGAGACGGACTGGCAAGAATTTTTGTGAGTGGAGGTTCAAAACCTTACCAGATTAAATGGAGTGATCCTTTGAGCCAGGTTGGAAATCTGGCGAACAGATTATCTACAGGGTCTTATTTTATAAATATTACCGACGCAAAAGGTTGTGCCCTTCAGCATCAAGTACTTATGACCAGCCCTTTGCCATTGCAAATGAATATTCAAACCCGTAATCTGACTTGTTTGAATAAAAATGATGGCGATATAGAGGTTTTTCCTGCTGGTGGAAGCCTACCCTACCAGCTACTTTGGTCAGACAATTCCACAGTAAAAAAAAGGATTAATTTACCAGCCGGTGATTATGCTGTCACTTTGACAGATGCTAATAAATGCAAAATAACAGAAAAGGTGACCATAAATAATCCGTCAAATCCACTAAAAATAAGTGCCGTTCAAACATACAGCGGTTGTTTTGGTAAAAAAGAAAATACAGTTCAAGTGTCGGTTACAGGTGGAAGTCCCGCTTATTTTGTATTTTGGAACACCGGTTTTAACGGATTGTTATCGTCGAATTTAGATACCCTTACTTATGTAATTAAAGTAAATGATGCACAGGGTTGTATTGATTCCATAAAAATAAAACCTGTTGATCTACCTGAAATAAAGCCTGAAATAGATATTAAGGCTCCCACTTGTTTTAATGATCAAAATGGAGAAATAGCACTCACTAAAATAAATGGAAGGGAAGGTATTGACTTTTCACTTTTTCGCTATCAATGGAGTAGCGGTCAAAGAACTTCCTTAGTAAAAGGATTATTAGGCGCGGAAAATTATACCTTAACCGTAACAGATGCGAAGGGTTGTACCGGTATTTCGAGGGGATATATGAGAAATCCATTACCTGTAATCCTTACGTTAGAGGGCACTGACCCTACCTGCAATGCCGGAAAGGATGGAAAAATATGGTTAAAATCAATACAAAGTGAGGTAAATATCTCTTTTTACTCCTGGAATACTGCGAATCAAGCTGCAGCAAAAGATACTATTTTTAATCTGGCTGCTGGTAATTATCAACTGACAGTAACCAATATATCAGGTTGTAAAGGAAGTACTTCTTTTAATTTAAAAGAACCTCCCGCCATAATTATCGATCAGTTTAAAAAAGGAAATGCTTGTTTTGGTTATGCTGAAGGTGAAGCTGAAATATCGGTCTCAGGCGGTAATCCAGGATACAACATTTTGTGGTCCGATGGGAATACTTCCTTTAAAAGGCAAAATATGAAAGGAGGTACCTACAATATCTCTATAACTGATGCCCGGAATTGTCTTAAATTGGAAGACGTAACAATTTATCAACCCGAAAAAACTATTTTAGACTTCGATTTAGACAGTATAAGTTGTTTTAGAAAATCAGACGCTATTTTAAGTTTTGTTGCTTTTGGAGGTAAAGGGCCATTTGTTTATAGTTTTGATAAAACAACATGGCAAACGGGTAACCGCATTAGTAATTTAGGTGCTGGAAAATACACTCTTTTTCTAAAAGATGCCAATAGTTGTCTGACAGATACCACTTTCAATATCCCTGAACCACTCTTTTTTAATATAGATTTAGGTCAGGAAATTATTAAAGCCAATTACAATCAAAAATTATCCCTTATTCCCTTACTTTTTAATGGTCAATCCCCTATAAAATATCAATGGTCATTACCCGATAGCACGGCTTTGTCCTGTTTACGTTGTAAAGAGACCCTATTTACTGCCAATAGAACCATGGAAATAAATCTTACGGCAACAGATAGAAATGGATGCATTGCTAGGGACGGAGTAAAAATACTAGTGAGTCAGCAAAGAAATATAGCCATACCAACCGCATTTAGTCCCAATAATGACGCCCAAAATGATATTTTAATTATCCATGGGCCTGAAAATGTAAAAATACTTCAGTTTAAAATTTACGACCAATTAGGCAATTTGGTATACCAGGATGCCGGTTTCATTACTAATGAATCAAGCCGGGGTTGGAACGGTACCTTTCGGCAAATGGAAGTGCCCGTTGGAAATTATGAATGGTTTTGTACCGTTGAATATCCCGACGGGTACAAGGATTATTTACGTGGACAGACTCAATTGATTCGTTAATTTTACAAAATGATAATTGAAAAAACTGCGTTTGTCTTGCTCATTTTTATCTCTTCGCTCATTTCAGTGAATGGACAAGACCCGGTTTTTTCACAAATTACTTCGCAACCCCTTTTAGCTAATCCAGCCTTTGCAGGGCTTCATTCAGGAGAAATCAGAGCAAGTATTCAGTTCAAATCCCAAAGTGATCTGCCGAGTTTGTCCTATAAAAATCAACTGTCAGCTTTCGGCATTGATACCAGATATAAAAGCGGAAGCCAGGATTTCTGGACTTTACAAGGATTAATTTCCTCCTTCAAAATAGGCAATCCTTCTTTTGTAAACCAAAAAGTAAGTCTGGGTGGTGGATATTTAAAACTACTCAAAGCAGGCCGCTATGGTAAAGGAACGCAATATCTAAGCCTGGCATTCCAAGTTGGGCTGCAGCAAACTTTATTATCCAGTAATACCTGGTTTTCTAATCAATATGACCCCAATATTGGTGGCGTTAACACAACCTTGCCTAGTGGAGAACCTAATGGTGTTAAATATTCCTCGTCTTTTATCCCAGATTTAAATGCTGGTGTTCTTTGGACCAACAGCTGGAGTAAAAATACGGGTATTTATGCTGGCGTTAGCATGTTTCATATTAATGAGCCTAAAACGGGATTTATTCCCAATGCTGATGTCCGATTAGACAGAAAAACAACCCTTATTGCGGGTGGCGAATGGTCTTTAACGGAAAATACACATATTTTACCCGTTATTTACTATCTCTTACAGGGGCCGCACCAAAGAATAAGCCTTGGAACCCCCTTCCGGTTTAATCCACGCGACTGGAATGATCAGGCGGTAAGAACTGGTATCTGGCTGCATGGCAATCAATCAGATAATGGAAAATGGTTTTTTGGCGAATTAACTTTTCAGACCATATTTGAGCTAAAAAATATTCAACTTGGCTTAGCCTATTCTATAGGTCAGAAACCGCTACAAACAAGTAGTTTTAGCAGAAATTCATTTGAAATAAATTTTACCTGGATAAAACCGGCTGATTACAAAAAGAAAATCACTTGCCCCCGCATTTAATCATTTCATTAAGCCTGTTAAATTACCCGCGGATTAAGGATTTTTGGGAATGAGCATTTTGGGTACATTCCCTTCACCAACCTTACCATGCTGCAAATGAGCATTTGAAAAATTGATGGATGCGAGAAATGATTCCGCCTCTGTCTGCTCGATGACAGGTTCGTAAGAATAGCCTGAAAAAGCAAGTGATTCCCTCTGATTGAACAAAAACACCCCTACTATCAGTAAAAAAGTAGCTGCGATACTGCTATAACTTAATCGAATCAATCTTCTTCTAATTTTCTTTTGTTGAATTCGAACCCACACATTACCTGATGGCTCTTGTTCCAACTTATTCAACGCTTCGGACATTTGATCCCAGGTGGACACTTTATTATTCATATCTTTAAAATTATTCGTCATCATTATCTTCGGTTTTTGAATTATCTGCTTCCAGATGAGTTAGCCCAAGTTGTTTTCTTATGCTTCTTTTTGCATGAATCAATTGTGATTTTGACGTATTAACACTGATGCCCAAAAGCTGAGCAATTTCTTTATGTTTATATCCTTCAACCACATATAAATTAAAAATAATTTTATATCCACTGGGCAAAGAATCTATTACTAACTTGATAGCATCTAAATCTTTCTCCCTAAACAAATGATCATCCAAGTCAGCTTTAACCTCATTCAAGGTATCAATACCTACAGTAATCATTTTATTTTTTCTTAAAAACATCAGGCAGTCATTGACCACCAATCTTTTCATCCAACCTTCGAAACTTCCTTCTTTTTTAAATGTATCCAATTTTGTAAAAATCTTAAAAATAGATTCCACCAGCACATCTTCAGCATCATCACGTCGGGGAATATAGCGAAGGATAAGTGCTAAAAACCTGGGGGCATACTTTTTATACAAGAATTCCTGGGCGGTAAGGTCCTGTTTTAAGCAAAGCTGAATTAACAATGATTCCTCCATAAAAGCTTTAAACCCTTATAAATAAAGGCAGAAAAACGATATTTTTAAGATAAGATGCAAAATTGCATCCATTGGGTGCAAGGTTATGAAAGAATTATCGCAATTTTGCGGTAAATTTTAAGAATTTTCAATGAATCATTCAGAAAAAAGGGGCAAAGCCATTCCAGAAGGATTTGAGCCGGCCATTTGGTGTGCCAAATTAGGAACGCCTTTATATGTTTACGATGCCGATGAAATGGCAAAACAGGTAGCAGCCTTTAAAGCTGCTTTTTCTGTAGAAGACTTGCATATACATTATGCATGTAAGGCCTTGACTAATATTAACGTGTTACGCCTGATGAAAAAATGGGGAACAGGATTAGATACTGTGTCATTAGAAGAAATTAAGATTGGTTTATTGGCGGGGTTCAAACCGAATGACATCATGTTCACTCCTAACATGGTTGGTTTTGAAGAAATTGCGGAAGCCGTTGAAATGGGTGTTCGTATTAATATTGATAATTTACCTTTCCTTCTTCGTTTTGGCCAGGTATTCCCGGAAACCCCTGTTTGTGTCAGGCTAAATCCTCATATCCTTGCGGGCGGTAATATAAATATTTCCGTTGGCCATACACATTCTAAATTTGGTATTTCCTTTGAACAAATAGATAATGTAAAATCAATCCTTTCCAAAACAGGATTGAAGGTAGAAGGTCTTCACATACATATTGGCTCTGACGTTAAAGATGTTGAATCATTTGTTAAGGTAGCTGATTTATTATTTGACATAGCTTTACAATTCCCTGATTTAGCCTTTTTAGATCTAGGTGGAGGATTCAAAATAAACTATAAACCGGAAGATAAAAAAGCGGATATTAACGAATTGGGTAGATTATTAAGTGATTCTTTCAATCAATTCTGCCAAAATTATGGCAGGACTTTATCCCTAATTTTCGAGCCGGGAAAATATTTAGTCAGTGAAGCCGGCTACTTTTTTACACAGGTAAATGTTGTCAAACAAACCCCTTATGTATTGTTTGCCGGCGTTGATTCTGGCTTTAATCATCTGATTAGACCCATGTTTTACGACGCATATCATCATATAACCAACTGTTCCAATCCCGATGGAGCTGTATTATCGTATGACATAGTGGGCAATATATGTGAAACAGACACTTTTGCCAAACAACGGGAATTACCTGAAATAAGAGAAGGGGATATTCTGTGTTTTCATAATGCCGGAGCTTATGGTTACACCATGGCTTCCAATTATAATTCAAGACCAAGGCCAGCAGAAGCATTATTTATGGATGGAGGTCTACATTTAATTAGAAGGAGAGAAACCTTGGAAGACATTTTACAAACTCAAGTTGAATTAGAATTTTTAAAATAGGATACTAAACAATCCTTAAAAGTAATAAATATGTCCTTGTCAGCGCGCTATCAACCCCAGGAAACAGAAACAAAATGGTATGATTATTGGCTCAAAAAAAATTATTTCCATTCAGAACCTGACGAAAGGGAACCATTTACTGTAGTTATCCCCCCACCCAACGTTACCGGGGTTTTGCACATGGGGCACATGTTAAACAACACGATACAGGATATTCTGGTAAGAAAAGCAAGATTATCGGGTAAAAATGCCTGCTGGGTGCCAGGTACAGATCATGCTAGTATTGCTACAGAAGCTAAAGTAGTAAGATTATTAAGAGAGCAGGGAATTAAAAAAGGGGATATTGGAAGAGATGCCTTTTTAGAACATGCTTTTGCCTGGAAGAATAAATACGGAGGTATTATTTTAGATCAATTAAAAAGACTCGGGGCTTCCTGCGATTGGGAAAGAACTCGCTTTACCATGGAACCGTCCCTTTCCGATGCCGTTTTGCATGTTTTCGTCAATCTTTATGAGAAAGGTAGAATTTACCGTGGTTTGAGAATGACCCAATGGGATCCTGAGGCGCTAACTGTTTTATCTAATGAGGAGGTCATTTACAAAGAAGAAAATGCCAGGTTATTTCATTTGAAATACTACCGTACCGATAATCCAGCTCTTTTTATCACCATCGCCACACAAAGGCCTGAAACCATTATGGCGGATGTAGCCATTGCGGTGCATCCACAAGACGAAAGATATCAGTCATTTATTGGCAAAACGGTCTTTGTCCCCCTAATCAACCGGGAAATACCTATCATTGCCGATGCTTATGTTGATATTGCCTTTGGTACCGGTGCTTTAAAAATTACACCGGCGCACGATCAAAATGATTATGAAATTGGTAAAAAACATAAATTACCCGTTATAGATATTTTGACTCCAAACGGTAAATTAAATGAAAAAGCTACTATTCTGGTCGGTCAGGATCGCTTTGAGGCCAGAAAAAATATAAAGAAATTATTAGAAGAAGCTGGCGCTTTAGAAAAAATTGAGGATTATAGAACGAGTATTGGACATAGTGAAAGAACCGATGCAGTCGTTGAGCCGAGACTCAGTTTACAATGGTATGTTGACATGAAACCCTTTGCGAAAACAGCCCTTGAGGCTGTGAAAAGTGGTGAAGTGAAATTTTATCCGGAGTCCATGTTTAACATGTATCAAAGCTGGCTGCAAGAGGACAATATTAGAGACTGGTGCATCAGCAGACAATTATGGTGGGGACAGCGAATTCCTGCCTGGTTTCTAAAAACAGAGGAGGAAGACGAAAATCAACAGGTTTTTGTGGCTAAAACGGCTGATGACGCATTAAAGCAAGCCATAGAAAAAACAGGGAATGCCTCATTGACTTTGGCCGATTTAAAACAGGACGAAGATGTCGTTGATACTTGGTTCTCTTCCTGGCTTTGGCCTATTTCTGTTTTTGACGGCTTCAAAGATCCAAAAGAAATAGCTTATTATTATCCTACGCAGGTTTTAGTAACAGGTTGGGATATTATGTTTTTTTGGGTGGCAAGAATGATTATGTCCGGGTATGAATTTTCACCGGAATTACTCGATGCCGTCAAAATAAAAGAAAAAGGAGCCATGCCTTTTAAAGCCGTTTATTATACGGGAATGGTTAGGGATAATAAACGAAGAAAGATGTCTAAGTCATTGGGTAATTCTCCTGATGCCTTAGCGCTCATTGACACTTATGGTGCCGACGGGGTTCGTTTCGGTGTCTTGTCTTCCGCTGCCGCTGGTAATGATATTATTTTTGATGCCCCTTTCGACATTAAAACTCAGGAGGTATTAAATGAAAGTAAGCTTTGTGAACAGGGTAGAAATTTCTGCAATAAACTTTGGAATGCCTTACGTTTATTGCAAGGTTGGGAGGTTACAGATATTGAAAAGAACGATGGTGATCATGCTATTGCCGAACTTGCCAACCAATGGTTAGACGCAAGAATAAACCAAACCCTTGTTTTACTTCAAGATCAGTTTAATTCGTATCGTTTAAGTGAAGCGCTCATAACGGTGTATAAGTTGATTTGGGATGATTTTTGTTCCTGGTACCTGGAGCTTATAAAGCCCGCTTATGGCGAACCAATTCAGAAAAAGGTACTTGAACAGGCAATAGCTCATTTTGAAAAATTAATGACCATTTTACATCCTTTTATGCCCTTTGTAACAGAGGAAATATGGCATCAGTTGAAACAGAGAGCGGAAGGTGAAGATTGTGTAGTAAGTGTATGGCCTGCTATAAACGAATACGATAAATCACTTATTGCGGACGTAGATTTACTGAAATTAGTTACTACCTCCGTTCGTGAAATCAGGAATAACCATCAGATTAAAATGAAGGAAGAACTAACGCTTTACCTTCAACAGTCCATTTTAACAAATCAATGGTTACAAAGAAAAGGGATAAAAGAAGCGCTCTGTAAGACCAGCGTGTTAAACGAGGTTTACATAACTGAGGTAGAAATACCTAATACGGTTACCTTCCTTGGTGGTAACGATAAATTCTATCTGGTAATTAATACGACCATTAATGTGGAAGAAGAAAAAGGCAGATTGGAGAAAGAGATTGAATATTACCAAAAATTTATCTCATCGGTGGAGAATAAGCTATCTAATGAAAAGTTTGCCAATAGCGCCCCTGCAGATATAGTCAATAAAGAAAGGCAGAAATTAGCCGATGGGCAGACCAAACTAAAAGGACTAATGGAGGCTTTGACTAAATTAGGATAGAAATTGTAAGACAAATACGCTGGATTCAATAAAAAAAGGGAGACAAATGAACTAATTCGTCTCCCTTTATTTTAATCATTTTAATTGACTATTTGCACTTTACCTGTGATAACTCCTTTTTTAGTTTTACATTGAACGAGGTAACTCCCATCGGGAAGTTTAGCATTTATCCTAAAGAAAACATTACCTGTAAGGACAATTTTTTCTTCCCAGACCTTTTTACCCTGAACATCAAATAGGGCATAACTTTCAAAATCAGCGGGTTCTACGGCATTTATTTTAACAAAGAAATCATCCTGCGCTGGATTTGGGAAAATTTCCATTCCAACCGATTCACTTTTAATAATATTTACTGGGGTAGATTTTTCTCTAATGCGCATACGAACCAGGGCAGTGATATCTTTTCCAAAACCACCTCCAAACCATTCACCATTTTTAATAATGGTTGACAGCTGTCCATAATTATACGTTATTTTACTATAAGGCATAAACATATCTTTTGCGTATTGCACCATAAGAATATAATCGCCATCTGCCTTTAGTGGTACACCCGGATTATTAGTTTCCAGATTTAACAAAGGCGTATTGATAAGTTCAAAATTCTTTTCTGTTTTAAACTCATGAAAACCATATCCTACCACTTTCAAATCTTTATCATCAAATTTAGCATCACCATTATCAATGTATTGATAAAGAAGCAAACTGACCGATTTACCGAAATGGGAATTTCCGTTACTAGCCACAGAAAAAGAAGCCTCATAAGCGTCAAAACCTGCCTTTTTTACATAGTAATAATTTCCTGCCTCCCAAATATCACCTGTCACAACAGATGGCTGGGTAGCACTGGATAAAACGCCATCGTCTTTTGCAAATAAATTTCTGGTTACTAAAAAATTGGTAACCAAACTATTATCAGATGGAACTTCATCGGTAGAGTCAGTAGAAACCAGATATTGGGTAGCATAACTTCCAGTATCCCTTGGTATGAAAATTTTTGAAATGGAAAAAGTATCTACCAGCCCACTTTTTAGATTCAGCAGAGTGGTATCGGCATTAAACGACTGACCATTGGAAGATAAAACCTTGACGGAAAACTTAACTTTAGGTTGAGCCAGTGTTCCTTTATTACTTACGGTAGCTACGAAAGGTACTTCTTGCACCTGAGACACAGGAACGCCAAAACTTTCGGGAAGAATGGGAGCGGAAACCACGAGATCCCGGGCGGGTTGCGGATTACCTTCAAAAAGAGCCACATCATCTATGCGCCAGGCATATTCGTAATTACCTTTCCAACGAAAACGAATAAAAACCTTTTCTTTTCCTGCCGCATCTGGTAACTCTAAGGTAACAATTTGACGGGAGGCACTTACATTATTTGCACCTACATCTGTCAGAATGGTAGAATATACAAAGGCTGTGCCATCAAAACTAATCCCCACCTGAGCAATGGACTGACTTGGAGGAGAATAAAAAGCATATTGATTTTCAAATCTTAAGAAGATATTTTTCTTACCTACACAATTTATAGGGTTTATAGTAGTCAAAAGAACGTCATGGGGAATCTCTCCGTTATCTTCAGAATTAAAAACGGCAAAACCGTTAGCGGCTGTTTTTGAAGTGAAATCAGGTTGTCCTTCGAATAAACTTTTAGGATTATCGCTCCATTTCCATTTTTCAGGTCCTGCATTGGTTCCGCCGGAGACCCATTTAGCTGTAAAATCCGCTGCAGAAGCGAATGTTTCACTATAAAATGGCGATATAGTCTGGCTGTAACCAACCATTGAAATGAAGAGGAGATTCACAAAAAAAAAGGGCAAAATGCGCAGGTATTTTTTCATGTTGTTCATATTTATTTGTTTTGTACGGAATATAAATTTAAGTAATAGTTTGTAAAAGAATGAAGCTCCAGAGAAACCACGCCGGAACGGGCACAAACCTGAGCACCTGCGGCATTGGCTATATTTCCCATTGTTTCCAGATCAACTTGTTTAATCAGGGACCAAACCAAACTGGAAATAACTGCGTCGCCCGCGCCGGAAACATCACTAATTTCCTGTTTAATCCCTTTAATCCAAAAACAGGAAGAACGATTTGCAATCCAAAGTCCATCTTCCCCCAGGGTAATAACTGAAATTTCGCAATCTAGTTTAGAAAATATATAATCTGATACCCTTTTTAGGTCGGACCTATTATTTTCAAATAGAAAAGGTATTTTTTTCTGAATTTCCTTTTTATTTGGCTTAAAAATAGTTACACCCTGATAGTCCCAAAAATGTAAATCTTTCGGATCAACTACGACTGGAATATCCATTTCCTTTGCCATTGAAATAAGTGATTTGATAATAAAAGGCGTTAACACGCCTTTATTATAGTCTTGCAAAACGATTCCAATGGGCTTGTATTTACTCCAAAGACTTAGAATATGCGCTAAAAAGTTTTTTTCTTCCTCTGATGACAAAGAATGAGCATCTTCTTCATCAATTCTTAAGAGATGTTGCCCGTTAGACATAACTCTTATTTTTTTGGAAGTTCTCCGAGACGAACTTTTTAAAATTCCTTCTGAAGAAAGTCCTGCTTTTTCAAAGTAATTCAGCAGAGAAACGGCAGCATCATCTTTTCCAATAACAGAAAAGAGGATGGTATGGAGTTGCAAACCATACAAATTCAAGGCTACATTAGCAGCGCCACCAGGCCTCTCCGATTTTTTGCTCACATCGAGAATGGGCACAGGTGCTTCGGGAGAAATTCTGTTAACTACACCCAGTATGTATTTATCCAGCATAACATCTCCAACAACAAAAACGACCTGATTGACTTCTGTCAAATTACCGTTGACTATCATAATCTAAAACTTCAGATATATAAGGTAAAATCTTGTCCATTGTACCCATATTTTGGACAATATACGACGAAGCAATCATACCTACATTATTCCTATAATCTGGATCCATTAATTTTTCCAAAATGCGCTGCCAATCTTTCACATTTTTAATAGCAAAGCCCCCTCCGTTCTCCACCAAAAAATGAGCTTCTGGGAAAGCCTTAAAATTAGGGCCAAAAACAACAGGCATTTCATAAACGATAGGTTCCAAAAGATTGTGAATACCCTTTCCAAAACCACCACCAACATAGGCCAGCTGAGCATATCGGTAAACATATTTAAGCATTCCCAGGGTATCCAATAATAAAATACGTTCATTTCCAGTATATTCGGCAGCATTTGTAAAGCGTATGATACTCTTATTATCCTTTACGGCAGAGAATAAAAGATTAATTTGAAGGGATGATATTTCATGTGGCGCCCATATTATCTTCCAATTTTTATAGGCAGGATTAGATAAAAAATGTTGTAAAAAAGGAATATCCTCAGGCCAGGTACTGCCAAATATTATGGTGTCTGAGACCAAAGTAAATGCCTTAATGATTTCATTTTCCCAAGATTCTTCTTTATTATTTTTCACACTATCTACCCTACTGTTACCTGCCAGGACGGCTTTATGGAGATTAAATTTTTTGGCCATTTCGATGTCCTTTGTATTTTGAAGAAAAAGAACGGTGAAAAGACGACACATTTTTACATACCACGATGTATAGACAGGCATTTTTAATAAAGAGGGGGAAATGGTACCTGAAACAAGAAAAACAGGTATTTTTTGAAGGTACAACTCATTTAAATAATGGAACCACAATTCCTGTTTCACAAATAAAACCAAGGATGGACGAAGAGCATTTATCCAGGATTTAGCCGTTTTTTGTCCATCTAAAGGAAGCGGAAAAACAGCATCTGCCTGAAAAAAGGAAGAAGGACGATTAAACCCTGAAGGA
>Ga0209550_10002479_pt1 | contig 17705 bp, 10 predicted proteins | sample LauGreSuBDMM15SN_2_FD_187567 | JGI IMG/M metagenome (GOLD analysis project Ga0209550, IMG submission 187567) | Freshwater lake microbial communities from Lake Michigan, USA - Su13.BD.MM15.SN (SPAdes) (version 5) | ecosystem: Environmental > Aquatic > Freshwater > Lake | place: Lake Michigan...
AAAAAGAAGTGAACGGCGAGCTGGAGATTGGTCATGGTTGAGAGTAATTCACGCGTGACGCACTGCAGGTCAAGACGTCGCCCGACGCAATTCGCACCGCCCGCCCGAGGTAGGAGCCCGCTTGCCGGCGATTGTGGTCGCGACCGAAAACCATCGCCGGCACGCAAGCGCCTCCTTCCGGCGTTTCCGCCGGTTCAGGCTGCCGCTACTTCGTTATACAATACAGGTGCGTGCCTGTGCGGATGAACAGCTCGCCATCCACCGCAGCCGGCGTGCAAAGCGTGTAGCTGCCGTCGAGCGCGTTTTTCCCGAGGAGCTTGTAGGCTGGGCCGGCTTGCACGACGGCGGTCTCCCCCGACTCGCTGGTGATGTAGATTTTTCCGTCGGCCAGAATCGGCGAGGCACTGATGGTGCCGAGGCCGGTGGCCTCCGGGCCGTAGATGCGCTCGCCCGTCTTGGCATTGACGCACGTGATCGAGCCGCGGTCGTCGGCCATGTAGAGCCGCTCGCCGTCGCTCACGGGAGTCGGCACGTCGGGCGAGCCCCGCTCGGTCCACTTCCACGCCAAGTGACTCGTCGTAATGTCGCCGATGCCGCCCGCCTTGAAGGCGATGAAGGGCTTCACCCGCGTCGGCGCGAAGATCATGCCGTCACGGATGAGCGGCGAGGCAATCACGCGGAACGTTCTGCTCTTCTCCGGATTCAGCCCGCCGCCACGCCACAGCTCCTGGCCCGTCTCGACGTCGTGGCCCGTCACATAATCGCTGCCGCCGACAACGATTTGTTTTTTGCCGTTCACCACGAGCAGCGCGGGCGTCGAGTAGGCATCGGGCGACTCATGCTCCGCATCGGTCGGGCGCTCGACGTGCCAGAGCTTTTTTCCGTTCGCCGCGTTCAGAGCAAAAAGGTAGCAGGGTTCGTCCGTGTAGAGTCCGTGCAGCATTTGAAACACGAGCTTGCCATCGACCAGCAACGGCGAGGAACCGTAGCCAAACTGGATGCCGATCTTTCCAAAGTTCTTCGGGATATCGAAGGTCCACTTCTGGTTTCCCGCGAAGTCGAAGCACGCGATCATGCCGTTGCCCGACACCACCCACACGTGCTTGCCGTCGGTCACCGGCGAAGGCGACGACATGTTGTGCTTCTGTTTGATTTCGTTCCCTCGGTCATGCTGGCGGCGCCACAGCTCCTTGCCCGTCGCGCGGTCGAGGCAGAGCAGCAGCAACTCCTGCCCGCCAGGCCCTTTAACCCCGCCGGGAGCGGGCCGCTTTTTTTTGCCCGGCGGCAACGGCTCGGCGACGGCCACTGGTGCCGCGACGACTTCTTCCGAAGGCGAATTGAGAAAAATCAGGTCGCCCCAAATCGTCGGCGAGGAGCCGCTCCACGCGGGCGTCGCAATCTTCCATTTGATGTTTTGCGTCGGGCTCCACGTCTCGGGGAGATTCTCCGCCGTCGTGGTGGTGCCGTCGCCATTGGGCCCGCGCCAGCCGGGCCAGTTGGCGGCAGCGGCGGTGAGATTGGCGGTGGCGGCACCGGCCAAGATTAGCGCGAGGCCGACGGCCTTGCGGGAAAAACGATTGTGCAGTCGTGAAGCGGAGGGGGCGAATTTCATGGGGCGAGGTATTGTGAAACGTTTTACTGCAACGAATTTTGAAGAGCAGAGACGGCGACGAGTCGAGAGCACATCGGCGACACAGAGCATTTCGGCGCAGGTGACGGAGATGGTCCCGTCGGGAGAACCGCCGAAGGCCAGGTGCGGCCGATCCCCGTTTCCATCGGACCAGAAATGACCGCGCCGGTCCTTTCATCGAGGCAGGTGATCGCACCTTCTTCGCTCACCTTGTGGAAACGCGGCCCATCGCTCATCGCGCAGGGAATCGAGCAGCGATGCGAGGCGACGTCGATAATCGCGGCTGCGCGAATCAGCGTAATCCCCAAAACGGCCGCTACCGACCAGTCTTGAGTCATCCCGAGCCCGATCAAAAGGATCGTCCCCATAGAAGCCGCGACCGTGAGACAGCCCATCATACCGAGCCCGGAAAACGCAAAAGGCGCGCCGCCGATGCAACGCGCCCCTCACTATCCCGGCACTCGGTCGTTCGAGTTCGGCTGACTCAGCCCACGTAAAGTTCGTCCGCCTTGAAGAAGCGCAGGAGTTCGGCGTTGGCGTTCTCGACGCTGTCAGACGCATGCACGACGTTCGTCATCATATCGGTGCCGAAATCGCCGCGGATCGTGCCTTTGGCAGCCTTGCGGGAATCGGTCGGTCCGAGCAGATCACGCACCCGTTGGACGACATTGTCGCCCTGCAGCGCCACCATAATCACGGGGCGGGACTTCATGAAGTTCTCGATCTCGGGATAGAACGGTTTGTCGGCGACATGCGCGTAGTGCTCGCGGAGCACCGCGGCGGAAAGACGTGTCATTTTGCACCCGATGACGTCGAAGCCCGCGGACTCAAAGCGCGCGAGCACCGAGCCCACGAAACGCTTTTGCATGCAGTCAGGTTTAAAGATAACGAAGGTTTTCTCCATAAGAACGGTCCAACGTAGGTCTCCAACGGCTTTTGAAAAGCCTAGAGTTTAAGTGCGTCGAGGTTGCAAATTTCTGTGATCGCAAAACGCTCACTCCGCCTGACCGCCCCCCCGAATCTCGATGGTGTCCTCGGTTCGCGGTTCCCGACCCCATCCGCTTTTCATCCCGCTGCGACCTGTGAAAACATCCTGTCTCCTCTCAATACGGCTCGGCCGCCATGGCTCGATTGCCGCCGCCGTACTTGCCTTCGCCACGCCATTCGTCGGGGCTCAAAGTGCCCCACCCGCGACAACCACCACGGTTTCCTCCGCCTCGAATAAATCCGAGGAGACCCTTGTCCTCTCCCCCTTCACCGTCATCGAGGACGACAAGGGCTATCAGGCCTTCAACACGCTGGCCGGCACGCGTATCAACTCGAAGCTCGAGGACCTCGGTGCCTCCATCACGGTCGTCACCAAGCAGCAGCTGGAGGACACCGCCGTTCTCGATATCAACGACCTCTTCCGCTACGAGGCCAGCACCGAGGGCACGGATGATTTCACGCAGTTCACGCCCAACCGCACCGGTGGCGTCGGTGATAACATCCAGGGCGACCCCGCCCGCGCCAACCGTATCCGTGGCCTCGGCTCCGCCGGCACGAGTGGCAGCGGCGTCAATAACGCGTGGGGGAATTTCTCCAGTAACAGCCGCATACCCTTCGATCTCTACAACGTCGGTGCCATCGAGATTTCCCGTGGGCCCAACTCCACGCTCTTCGGCCTCGGCTCAAGCGCCGGCACCGTGAATCTCGTACCCGACGAAGCCAATACAGCCAAGCGCACGGACAACGCGACGTTTCGCGCCGACAGTTTTGGCGGTCACCGCTCCAGCCTCAGCCTCAACCGCCCGCTCATCTCCGGGAAACTTGCGATGAAGGTCGCCGCCGTTGGGGAGTCGAAGGGCTTTGTCCGCCAGCCAGCCTCCGAACGTATCCATCGCGAATACGTTTCACTCTTTGCCCGCCCTTTCAAAAACACGTCCATCCGCGCCTCGGCCGAGCGCTACAATAATTCCTACCGCCGGCCCAATGCCATCACGCCCCGCGATACCACCGACGAGTGGAAGGCGGGCGGCAGTCCCACGTGGGATCCGCTCACGCAGATGGTCACGCTCGCCAACGGCACGAAATCCGGCCCGTTCACCACCGCGCAGGATGCCCTCTTGCCCGCCGGCCTGCAGGGCGGCGGCAACATCAACGGTGGGCGCATCGCCATCATCGAAAATAGCCAGATCACGAGCTTTTCGGTCGGACGAATCAGTAATCCCATTACAACCGGAACCCCTTCGCCGCTGACCCAAAACAGCAACATCCGCTACCTCGAGACCGCCTCGTTCCTCATGCGTAACAAGGCCAATCTCTTTCCCCTCTTCTTCGAGCCCGCCATGTCCGACAAATCGGTCTACGACTGGTCGAAGATCAATTTTGTCGCGGCGAATAACGGCCAAGACTACGCCAAGACTTTTATGGTGCAGGGTGAGCACATGATCCTGACTACGCCCACGCACACCCTCGCCGCCCGGGCTGGCTGGTTTCGTCAGGAATTCCGACGCGAAGCCGCCAACTTCATCGATAACACCGACTCCGTCCTCTACGTCGACGTCAACGAGAAGCTCCTCGACGGCACGCCCAACCCGAATTTCAAGCGCCCCTATTTCCAAGCCCTCGGCGCGATTGCCACCGACGGCTACGAAATCTCCGACACTCAGACCGCCGATCTCGCCTACCAATTCACGCCCACAACGCTTCCGCGCTGGCTCGCGTGGATCGGCCAGCAGCGCCTCGCTGCCCACGCCGAGGTGCGCCGCGCCGACGGCGTCACCTACCGTGCTTCCCAATTGATCGCCGACGACCACGCGTGGACCAATCCCGCAAACCGCGTCAGCACGGGCGCGATCATCCAGCGTTTCTACGTCGGCGACGCTCAAGGCCAGAACATCGATACCTCGCCCTCCCCTCACGAAAATATCAGCGGGAGCTATCCCTTGCGCTGGTTCAACAACCGCACCGGCCAATGGGTCAACGAGCCCACTGTCGTCGACAACCTCGGCCTCATCGGTACGAACCGCAGCCGCGATGAAATCCGCACCCTCAACGCCACCGCGCAGAGTTACTTTTTTAATAACTATCTCGTGACCACCCTGGGCTGGCGCCTCGACCGCCGCCGCGAACGCACCTCGTTATCCAACGTGATCGATCCCGCCACCGGACTCGTCTCCTACGAACCCCTCAAGACATGGAATCGCTGGAGCGATGATCAGGGCGACGTCGTGCGCGCCTCGCAGCGCGGCGGGACAAAGACGCTCGGCGCTGTCGTGAAGCCGCTCACGTGGCTGAATCTTCACTACAACCAATCCGACAGTTTCTTCCCTCAGGTCGTGCGCCAGCAACTCGACCTCAAGAGCAACATCCCCAATTCCCGCGGCGAAGGCAGAGACTACGGGTTCAGTTTCTCTGCCCTGCAGGGCAAACTGAACGTGAAGATCAACCGCTACCAAGTGACCGAGTATGATTCGCGCGGCAGCGAAGTCGGCACCATCGGCAACCGCACCTTCCGCCTCGAGGGCCGTCAGGAGGGCAATGGCGTGCGCGACGCCAACAGTCTCTATCCGTTCGCATTCTCGGTCGTCACCGCCCGCCTCACCGCGCAGGGCATCACCACTCCCACTCAGGCGCAACTCCGCCCGGCCATCGCGAAATTCATGGGCCAGACCGAAGCATGGCTGAATACCTTTCTCGATTCCGGTTTCACCCAACCGCAGACCGTCGGCACGACCGACGTCACCTCCAAGGGCCTCGAACTCGAAGCCACTTATAACCCCACGCGCGAATGGCGGATCAAGTTCACCGGTGCACAGGGCGTCGCCTACGACGCCGCGATTTCCCCCGAAGTCTTCAACTACTGGCAGTCGCGCCTACCGACCTGGACCACCGTGCGCGGCGACTCCGTCCCCGGCAATGGCGACGGCAAAGGCGTGCTCTGGTGGACCGCCGTCCCCGTCGGCGGCGGCAACACCGCGGAAGCCCAATACAACAGCGCCCTCATTTCACCGTACTCCGTGGGCGTCGCGAATGTCGGCAAGCCGCGCACGCAGGTCCGCGAGTACCGCTGGACTGCCCTCACGAATTACCAATTTTCCTCCGGTCGGCTCAAAGCCTTCAGTGTCGGTGGAGCCGTCCGCTGGGTAGACCGCGGTTCCATCGGCTTCCGCGGGGCCGCGCCCGAGACGAGTGGTCCCTTCGCTGGTGCCATCCTCAACCTCGACAAAAACAAACCTGCCTGGGACCCCGCGCGGTTTTATTGCGACCTTTCCGCCAGCTATCGTTTTAAAATTCACGGCGATCGAATCCGCGCCCGCGTGCAACTCAACCTCAAGGACGCCTTTGAAAATGGCCGCCTCCAGCCGGTCGCCATCAATCCCGACGGCACCTATTTCGCTTACCGCATCATCGACCCTCGCCGAGTCACGCTGAGCACGAGTTTCGATTTGTGACAGAGCGGCGGTTTCCCGACCGCAGTGCTTCCTCGCGATTGCGATTCTCACGCCCGACCGCTTTCAGCGATCGGGCGTTTTTATTTCCAGTGGCTCCAATACCTCGAAACTCGCGACCACACTCACGCTTATATTAGCCGCGCATGCCTCGATGATCCTCACTCCGATTTCTTGACCAAATGCTCAGCGGCGCGCGCCGTATAATTTTCGCCACCACCGGCGGCCGTTGAGGAAGCCAAGAGGGCCAGCACCGAAACAATGGCCTTCGGAGCCGGGCGCGGAATGCGCGCGACGACGTTCACGGCAAACAGGCGGGCCTCGCTTTTCGTGGCGTCCTTCAGCACCGCTTCAACGATCGACCATGCGGCCGCGTTATCGCCGCGACGGAGGACGACCTCGGCCGCAGCTAAGCGCACCACGGGCTCCGCGTCGGCGAACAGCGCGGTCACATCCGGAGGTGTGGTGGTACGCAGCGCGGCCACCGCTGCCCAATAGCGGATGACGGGCTCGGGCGAACGCAGCGCCGCGATCAGCGCGGCCGCGTCTGCCTGGGCTGGCAATTGCAGGGCATCAATCTGCTCCAAGATTCGCGCGAGCGGATAACGTCTTTCGTCTGCCGCGACGACGGACGGCGAGTCTTGGCCTGACCATGCGACCAGCAGCGGTTCCGGCATGAAGCCGGTGTCGCGCACCGCCAGTTGGTGTGCGCGCAATGCGGCGCGGAGCCGGAGGAGCTGCGGTCGTGCCGCAGGGTCGGCCGCCAGATTGCGGACGTTGTCAGGATCAGCCGCGCAATCGAAGAGCTCTTCGGTCGGCTTATTTTCAAAAAAGGCGCGCTGCGCGGCGTTGAGTTTTCCGGCCGCAAAGAGGCCCGCCCACTCCTTCATCGACGGCTGCCGCCACAGATACTCGAGGTGTTGGCCCCAGGGCTGGCTGGGGTAGTAGTTGCGGATGTAACGGAAACGCCCATCGGTGACCGACCGGGCCATGTCGTAGCGCTCGTCCATGCGATCGCGGAAACTGAACGTAAACTCGGGGCCAGCCTTTCGCGCCGGTCCGGCGATCGCGCGGCCCTGAAATTGCGCGGGGAGCGGGAGGCCGGCGAGGCTCAGCACGGTCGGTGCAAGGTCGACAAAATTGACCAACTCACTCAGGCGGGAATTCGGTACCGCCGGTGCGAGGTGCTGAAATTTTTTCGGGAAATGCGCCACGAGTGGCGGGTGCGTGCCGTTCTCGTAGAGGAAGCGCTTGCTGCGCGAAACCGCCCCACCGTGATCGCCATAATAAAAAATAATCGTGTCTTCCGCCAAACCATCAGCCCGAAGATCTGCGAGGATTTTCCCGAGCGCGGCATCGGCGCGGGAGACGTTGTCGAAATAGTGGGCGATGTCGGCGCGAACCGTCGGGGTGTCGGGCAGATAGGCCGGCACGCGGACCTTCGCTGGATCGGTCACCTGCGCCGCCTGCTTGTGCAGACTACTCTCGTGGGATTGCTCAAAATTGAAAATCGCGAAGAATGGCTGCCCCGCCGCGCGATGACGCCAATGCGCCGTTTTATTATTCTCATTCCACGCGGCATCCCACGACGACGACGTGTTGTAATCGGTCTTGGCATTGTTCGTGGTGAAGTAGCCCGCTGCGCGGAGGTATTCGGGGAAAAATTTCACGCCCGCGGGCAGCGGCTGTTTGCTGCGCATGTGCTGCGTGCCCATGCTGCTGGCGTAGCGTCCCGTGATGATGCTGGAGCGCGTTGGCGCGCAGACCGCGGACGTCGAGTAGCACCGCTCGAAGAGAATTCCACTCTTCGCCAAGCCGTCGATATGGGGCGTTTTGGCGAGGGAGTCGCCATACGCACCGACGGTGGTCGCGACGTTGTCCTCGGTCACGAGCCAAAGGATGTTGGGCCGATCGGCGGCGGAAATCGCCGGCGCGGCGTAGGCAAGAGCGAGTAGCGCAAAACAGAGGAGGGATTTCATGACAGGACGTTGATTTACTTTCCGGAGGCGTCACCGGTTTTTTTCTTCGAGCTCTTGGCTTTGTTCGTGGCGTTGGCCGGATTGGCTGGCCAAGGAACAACCTGGGCGCGCTGGGCCCACGCGTCATAGCTGGCAGCCATGGTCTTGACGCGGGCCGGTTCTTTCGCCGCAAGATCGCGTTGCTCGGCCCGATCGGTGGAAATGTCGTAGAGCTCCCAACCACCGGGAAACTTTGCAACCAGCTTCCATGGGCCATCGCGGACAGCGCGATTGCCTTCGTGCTCCCAAAAAATCGGCTGCGGACGCCGGAGTGATTTACCTTCGAGCGCCGGACGCAGACTCACCCCTTCCATCGGGGTGATCGCTTCGCCATTAAATCTTGCAGGATACTTCGCGCCCGACAGATCGACGCACGTCGCCATCAAATCGATCAGGTGACCGGGCTGCGCATCGATCTTTCCACGGCGCGCCGCGGGAATACCGGCGGGCCAGTGCACGATGAGCGGAGTCGCGATGCCCCCTTCGTGGACCCAGTGCTTGTATTCGCGGAAAGGGGTGTTGCTGACGTTGGCCCAATCGCCGCCGTAGGCCATGTAGGTATCGGCAGGGCCCGGGATCACGCCGTAACCGCCCCGCACCAGGTAGCCGTCGCGGGTCTGGTTGGGGCGACTGCTCAATTGCTGTACATCCTTCGCCATCGGCGGCAGTGACGGGGCCGCGGCTCGCGGTGTAAACTCACCGACGCGCCCGTTGGTCTCCGCGTTGCCGCCGTTGTCTTGGAGGTAGCAAATCACCGTGTTTTCATACTGCCCGGTCGCCTTCAGCTCGGCGACAATGCGACCGATACCTTCGTCCATCACGGTGAGCATCGCGGCGTAAACTTCCATGCAACGGATTTCGAATTCTTTGTTCTTCACCTTGTCCCACTCGCCGGTCTGTGGGGCGAGTCCCCACGCCGCGTCCGCCACGCCGAGTTGCTTTTGTTTTTCCCAGCGCGCCGCGCGCACCGGGGTGTAGCCGCCATCGTAGCGGCCCTTGTATTTCGCGATGTCCCGCTCGCGCGCGTGCATCGGCCAGTGCGCGGCGGTGTAGGGCACGTAGAGTAAAAACGGTTTTCCAGCCTGATCACGTTTGTGTTCGCGAATAAACTTCGCGGCGTGATCGCTCAGTGCGTCGGTGTAGTAATAATCCTCCGACGGGCGGTATTCGGTATCGTTGGCCGCGGTGATGAGCGTGTTGTCGCGCACGAGCGAACTCGGGTCCCAGAAACTCCCGGCGCCGTGAATCGTGCCATAGAAGCGATCGAAGCCGCGCTGCAAGGGCCAGTTTTTCTGGTTCGCGAGCGCGGCTGCGGTGTCACCCGGGGTGACGTGCCATTTGCCGGCGGCATACGTGCGATAGCCGGCGGGCTTGAGGGCCTCGGCGAGGGTGACGCTGCGACGGTTCAGATCGCCGCGATAGCCCTCGATCCCGTAGTCGCCCATCATGTGACCGATACCGGCTTGGTGCGGGTAGAGCCCCGTGAGCAACGCGGCGCGCGTCGGACAACAGCGCGCGGTGTTATAGAACTGAGTGAAGCGCACCCCACCCGCGGCGAGCGCATCGAGGTTCGGCGTCGCGATCTCTCCACCATAGCAGCCGATGTCGGAGTAGCCGACATCGTCGGCCATGATAATGATCACGTTGGGCTGGCTAGCGGCATGTGCCATGCCGAGGAACAGGGCCCACGCTACGAGCGCAGTGGTGAATATCTTTGGCCGGAGGTGCATAGGAGTAATGGTCGAGGGGAAACACAGCCGGTGGGCGCATGGGCCCGTCGGCGGCAACGTCTTGGGGCGTCGCGCGGAGCAACGCGAGCACTCAAAGCTTGGCGGCGACGCCTGGCTTCGCGCCCTGCCAACCCTGGCGCCATTGGGCGAGGAGTTTATCGACCAGTTCGTTATTACCCGGCGTCTTCGCGATGTTGGTGTTTTCCTGCGGATCAAGCGTGTGGTCGTAGAGCTCAATCGCATCGACCTTCGCATGATCGTCGCGGGCCACCCACACCACGAAACGGTAACGCTCCGTGCGCATAGCATAACCCATCAATTGCCCGATTTCGGACTTGCCGGCGCTGCGGGGATACTGGCTGAAGGCGGCGGATTTCCACGGGCGACTCGGATCGTCGAGCACAGGTTTGAAGCTCACGCCTTCGAGGTGCTTCGGCAGCGACAGGCCGGCGAGGTCAGCGAGGGTCGGATAGATATCCACGAACTCGACAAGGGAGTTCGTTTTTACCCCGGCGTTCTTCATGCCGGGGACAGAGAGGAGCAGTGCGGTGTTAGTATCGTTTTCGCTGTTACTGTGTTTGCACCACGCGTCGTGCTCGCCGAGTTTCCAGCCATGGTCGCCCCAGAGGATGACGATGGTGTTCTTCCGCAGATCGAGGCGGTCGAGTTCCGCGAGGACCTTACCGACCTGAGCGTCCATGTAACTGATCGCCGCGTAATACCCGTGCTTGAGCTGGCGGGCGAGGTCGTCAGGCACGTGGCCTTCAGGGATCCCGTGGTAGTTGCGGAGTTCGCCACCGGGGAGAATGGCGTACTCGGGGGCGTCCTTCGGGCGAAAAGGATTCGTGGCGAGTTGGATTTTGACGGGGTCGTAGAGATCCCAGTATTTCTTGGGCGCGATGAAGGGCAGGTGCGGCTTGATGAAACCGACAGCGAGGAAAAACGGCTCTTTCTTCTGGCTGATGTCCCTAAGCGTGGAGACGGCGAGTTCGGCGACCTTGCCATCTTGAAACGTGTTGTCCGGCACCTCGGCGCCCTCGAAGGCGGGGCCGCGGATATTTTTCGTAGCCGGCATGGAATCGGGCACGGTGACTCCGGCGGCCTTGGCGGTTTTCGCCCCCTTGCCCTTCCCCTTGCCCTTGGTGGCGGAAGCGTCGTCCTTGACTCGATCGACGGCGTAGCGCCGCTCGTTGAGTGTGACGTTCTCCGGCAATGCGTAGGTCTCAGCCTTCGGCGTGCCCCAGGGCACCGACCAGGACTGAGGGTCGTCGAGGCTGCCATGATAAATTTTACCCATGCCCTGGACGAAGTAGCCGTTGTTTTTGAAATGCTGGGGAAGCGTCACGACGTCGGGGAGCGCGTCGCGGAAGTGAGTGACGAGATCCCAAACCTTGGTGGTGTCGGGGCGAGTGCCGGTGAGCAGGCTGGAGCGCGTGGGCGAGCAGACGGCCTGCTGGCAATACGCGCGATTGAAGGTGATGCCCTCTTTCGCGATGCGGTCGAGGTTCGGACTCTTCACGTAGTTCGCGCCATAGGCGCCGAACTCGGGGCGGAGGTCGTCGACGGCGATGAAGAGGATATTGGGCCGATCGGCGGCGTGGGTTAGACTGACGAGCAGCCAACCAAGGAGCGAACAGAGGCGGAGTTTCATGTTTAAAAATATTGGGCGGAGAGCAGGGACAGAGCGCCGGACGGAGATTTTTTTACGGTGTTTTTTTTTCGAGCCGTGTCGCGCCGACTAGCGTTTTTTCTTCTTTGGCCGCGGTTCGGAGGTCGCTGGCCGGGCTTCGGTCGCAACGTCCTCCATCGGAAATTGACCATTCTGGCGCAGCGCGATGACCCACGCGGGACCGACGTCTGCGGCGGTGAGCGGCCGCAGGGCGGCGCTTTCCTGCGCTTCCGCCCAGCCCGCAGGGATGGGCAGCGTCGCGAATCCGTCCCGCGCTGCCCTTGCGATGCTCCCACCACCGACGAGGACATTTCCGCTGTAGGCGTTCGACTTGAAGTTGAACCGATCCAAGGGCGGGGTCCGTTCAGCCGCCGTCACCACGACCGACACACCGCCTTGCGGGCGCACGAAGCGGTTGTTCTTAATGACGCACTCCTCGGGGAGAAGTACCTGCTGCGATTCCGGCCAGTGGCCCTTGTAGGACGAGCCGATTTCCAAATCGGGACCGGAAATCCCGACTACCACATTGTCGGCGAGCACGAGGTCGCGCACCTGCGGATACGTGGGAATGCGCACCTGAGCCGTGCGTTTGCTGTTCGGCTTCACATCGGGCGTGTAACGCGGCGTCAACGCCTCGCCGATGAACTCGCCGCAGGCCACCCGCAGGCCGTAGTCGCAGCCGGAGACGAAATTTCCCTGCACCAGATTGCCGCGACCCGACATCCGCAGGCCATGGGCTCCCTCGACGCCCTGGCCGAGAACGATGTTGTTTTGCACGGTATTGAAATTTCCGCGACGGATGTTGATGCCGCCGCGGGTGGCAATGACGGTGTTGCTCCGGACGACGTTGTGATTCGACTTCAGCGAGATCGTCTCGGTGCCTTCGCCATCGGCGTGGTCGAAGAGGTTTCCCTCGATCGTGAAGTAGGCGCCATCGTCGTCGCGTTCCTCGAGTTTTCCTGAGCCCCAGACCCGAAGGATTTCGCGGCCGTTGGCATTCGCGAGATAGGGGATGTGCTTGAAATACGAACGGCTCACGGTGTTGTGGCGGCTCGCCTCGATGGCGTTGCCGATGAGGGGATGCGCATTGTTCTTCCCCTTGAAATAGCAGCGGTCGACGCGGTTATGGTCGCCCGCGAAGAACACCCAGTAGCATTCGGTTTCGAACGCCGGGGGGTTGTAGTCGATAATCGCCGTGTGCCGGACGACGCCATGGTGGGACTTGAACTGGATCACCGAAGCGCGGGTGGTTGCGCCGCCGTGAAACAGGAGGCCGTCGATGGTCACGTAGGGCGCGTTGATTTCGAGAAATGAAGCGCCGCTCAACGTCACCCCGCCGGGACTCTCCGCGCGAATTTCAACCGGCTGGCCGGCCCGGCCGCCTTGGCTGACGACCAGTTTCGCATCCTTCCAAATGCCGTTCTTGAGGGTAAGGACATCTCCCGGCTTGGCGGCTTTGAGGGCGCCGGACAGCTGGGCCGGGCCGGGCACGAAGATGTCGCGGGCCGCGAGCGCTGCGGCCGGAAGTGCCCACGCGAGCGACAGGAGGAGAGCCGAGACAGTTTTCACGTGTATGGTTTTCGCTGGGACGGCGCGGATGCTCACTCGGATTTCTTTTTCTTGGCCTCGACGTTCTTGGCGTGGCGGCCGGAGCCGTCGCCGTTGTCGAGGATGCCGCCGGCCGGGTTCAACTGAGCGAGGGCGGCGGAAAGGCGTTGGCGGGCGGCGAGCGCGGCGGGGTCCTTGGTGTCGGCCGGAGCGAGTTTCTCGCCCCACGGTGCGCCACTCATGTCGTAGAGTTCGCCGGCTTGGTTGAGCTTCCAGCCGGTCGAGCGCACATACCAGTTGCGGGCGAGTTGGACGAAAGCCCAGTCGCGCGGCTGGCCTTTTTCGCCGCGGAACTGCGCAGCCATGCTGCGGCCGTCAATGACGGTTTTGGCCGGGAGCTTCGCGCCGGCGAACTCAGCAAACGTCGGAAAAAAGTCGGTGGAGTCCACCATGTCGGTGCAGATTTTTCCCGCGGGAGTCTTGCCCGGCCAGTTGACGATCATGGGCACGAGCGCCCCGCCTTCGAGCATGTCGCCCTTGGCGCCGGAAAGGCGGCGGCCGTTGACCGTGGCGCGGCCGGAGTAGTTTCCACCGGTCCCGTTGTCGCCGAAAAAGACGATGAGGGTTTTCTCGCGAAGCTTCAGCCGGTCGAGTTCGGCGACGAGTTGGCCCACCAGTTTGTCCATGTACGAGATGTTATCGGCGTAGAGATCTTTGCTGTCAGGGGCGCTGTCTGGCGTGGGCAGGATTTCCCCGTGGATGTGCGACAACGAATAATAGAGGTAGAAAGGCTTCTCGCGATTCCGGGTCATGAAATCGACGGCGTGGCGGTGCATGGCGTCAGGTAAATATTCCTTGTCGCGCAGCGGAACGGATTGGGTGTTCACCACGTAGTTCTTCCCTTTGGCCTGGCTGTTCCAATAGATGCCGCTGCCCTGAAACTTCAGGTGTTCATCGAAACCGAATTCCGCGGGGCCGAGCGGGAGCTGGCCCCATTTGCCAATCATTGAACTGGCGTAGCCGGCGGCTTTCAGCGTTTTCGGCAAGAACGTCTCGACGGATGGCTTCATCTCGCCGGTGGCATCCTGGTTGGTCGCGCCAGTGCGAAACGCGTAACGTCCCGAGAGGATCGCGGCGCGCGATGGGCCGCAGAGCGGGACAGTGTAGGCGTTCGTGTAGCGCGTGCCTCCTCGGGCGAGAGCGTCGATGTGGGGCGTCTTCACGGTCGCGTCGGCTCCGTAACAACCGACGTTTCCGATGCCGAGATCGTCGGCGAGGATGAAGATAATATTGGGTTTATCGGCAGCGAGGGCACCGGAAACGGCGACGAAGCTGCCGAGCGCGAGGGAGAGCAGACATGATTTCATAGACGAGTCGGATGGCCGGGAGCGCGAGGTCAGAACTTAGTGCCGCGGTGGTTCAGCGTATAAGTGAAAAACACCGCGCGGTCTTCGCCGCGCAGGCGGGTAGCCGCGCTGCTGCCGGCCTTGAAGTATTGCCGATCGCGGGCGTTGTTCACATTGACTGCGAACGTGTGGGTCGTCGCCGACTTGCTGGGAAGTTGGTAGCGCAGGCCGGCGCTCCACAGGTGATAAGCGGGTGCGCGGAGCGCCCACTGGCCGGTGGAACGGGTGACCACGCGCGCGCCCGTGCCGGGCGTGGTGGCGTAGGTGTCGCCAGCGTTGGGTGCATCGGTGGGCGTGGTGCCGACGAAGGTCACGCCGACGTTGGCGGAGAAACCCTTGGCGGCGCCACGGACGGGCGTGTATTTCACGCTCAGGCTGCCGTTGTAGGGCGCGATGAATTGCACGGGGCGGCCGACGGCGGCGGGGAACGAGGAACCGAAATCGGTGTAGATCGAATGCACATTGCCATAACTGCCGAGGACGGAAAACGCGGCGGTCGCTTGCCAGTTAAAATCGATCTCGTAACCGCGCACGAGCTGGTTGCCGGCGTTGCGCGTCACGTCGATGAAGGTGCCGGAGCCGAGCGGAGTTTCCTCGAGATCGGTCACGCGGACGTTCTCGCGGTTGATGTAGTAACCGCTCACGGTGTACGAGAGGCGGTCGTTGAGGAGCGTGCCCTTGAATCCGTAGTCGTAGCCATTGGCGATTTCGGACTTGTAGGCGGTATTGGCGATGTCGATCGCGGCGTCGCCCTGATCGAGGAAATAGCTCTCGCTGAAGTTGGCGAAGACGCGGATCGCGGGGGTGAGTTTGTAGTTCACGCCGACGTTGGGCTTGAACTGGTTGATCTCGCGGCGGACCACTTGGCCGACGACGTAGCCGGGAATGAAGGGCGTGAAAGAGGCTGCGGCGGTGAGCTTGTCGCGGTGCTGGTGCGTGACCGAATCATAGCGGAAGCCGGCGAAGGAAAGGAGGTCTCCGCCGAAGAAGGCGGACTGCTGGCGGAAATTTCCGCCCCGGGTGGTCGTGTGCTTCCGGCCGTCACGCGTGAGCACTTCGCCCGGTGAGTCCTGGCTGCGCTTCGGGAAATAAGCGATCGGCGCAGTGGGATTCCAGTTGGCGTCGAGATTGACGAAGCGAGCGGTGCTCCAAGCCACGAGATCAGGATTGGTACCGGCGGCGTAGGTGAGCGTCGGGTTCCACTGGTAGTAGTCGTTGATGTCGATCGTGACGAGCGTGCGGTGCTCGATCTTGCGGTCGTTGGTCCAGTAGAGGGCGAGCAGGTCACCTTGGAAGCCGCCACCATCCTCGAAGATTCGGCCGCGGCTGGGCGTGGCCGCGCGGGCGGTGCGAACGGGTGTGGTGGCGAGGGCGGGGTTGATGGTGAACGCGACCCACTGGTTGACGTAGTTGAAGTCCCAACGGCGGGCCTGGTAGGTGTTGGCGGAAAGGCGCGTGCTGAAGACGGAGTTCAGCTTCTTGTCGTAAACGGCGGTGAGGCCGGTGTTGCCGCGGTTGAGTTCGCTGTTGGGACCGCTCGCATTGAACTTGCCGAGATTCACGGCGTAGCCGACGGCGACGTCATCGTTGACGCTGGCCGTGCCTTTTTGGTCGGTCACGAGCGGCACCGCACTCGGTGCGGAATGGCGGAGTTGGAGGAAATACTCTGCGGACAAAAACAGTTTCGAGCCATCCGCGAAGACATGGTCGAGGGCGAGGTAGTATTCGTGATTGCGGTTCCGGGCGTAGTCCTGCCCGAACTCGCGCTGATAATGGCTGCCGGTGAAAACGTAGCGCGTCTTGCCAAGCGCGCCGGGCAGGAAAGGGCCCGACCCCTCAAAAGTGAGGCGCTGCGTGCCGAAGTCGCCGAAATTATAGCTGAGCTTCTGGCTGGCGGCGTCCTTCGGCGCTTTCGAAATCATATTGATCATGCCGCCGGGCGAAGTGCGGCCGTAGATCGCGGCACTGGAACCCTTGATGATCTCCATGCGGTCAACGTTGCTCGAGCCGTAGCGGCCGAGGCGGAAAAAACCGTCGCGAAGTTGGTTCGATGAGGAAAAACCGCGGAGATTGAAATTGCCGCCGATGTCGAGGCCGGTGAACCCGCTGATGTGCGTGATATTATCGAGGAGATCGAAGATGCCGAAGTCCTCGAGAAACTCACTCGTCATCACATTGACCGAGTAAGGCAGATCGATGATCGGCGTCTTGACGCGGCTGCCCGTCATCGTCTCGGACGCGACGTAACCGCGGACGGATTCGGCGCTGACCTCGAACGGCGAGAGTTCAACGGTTTCGGAGGCGTTGGGGCGCGGTGTCGCCGTGGTTTGCGCGCAGACCGCGCTTGATGTGATCAGAAACCCAAGGAGGGCGCGTGACAGGTGTCGGTTGGTAGGTGGTAGCATGAGATTTAAAAAGCGATGGGGAAGGAGCGGCGTGACTGTCGCCGAAGAGACTGGCGGCAATCGCGGTGTGGTCGGCGGAGTTCCGTTCAGAATTTCACCGTCACAGTGAGATCGTACTGGGGCGGCATGACGTAGGAGTCGTTGTAGACGTTCGCGCCGTTGGCCAAGGTGACGAAGCCGGTTTTCCGAACGCGGCTGTGCTCGAGATCGAGCAGGTTTTTCTCCCCGGCGCGGATGCGGCCGTGCTGGCCCCAGATCTTTTGGCCCCGCCTCGCGTAGGCGCTGAGGAGGTGGTTCGTCCCGCCGATCATTTCCTGTTTGTTCGGGACGCCGAAGAGATAGTTGTCACGCCAACTGCCGTTGACGCCCAAGCGGACGTCGCGGCGGCGGCTCTCGTCGTGAGCATTCGTGGGAGCAAGCGTCTGCAGAGCCTGAAACCGCATGGAGATTTTACGGAGGTCATGGTTGTTGGGATGAGGCGGATTTCTGGGCAGGTTCTTTATTCGTGAAAAGGGAACGGCACTTTCCGTCGAGGAGATGCCTCACGGCAGCGGTGCCCGGCGCGTGAGCGAAATGCGGACGTCGTCCACATAGCTGCCGGTGAAGATAAAATCAGGGTCCGATTCGAACGCCTGGTTGATGTGCAGCCGGACGACGAGAAACTCGGCGTTGGCCGGAAGGCGCAGCTCCGTGGTCAACCGCTGCCACGTCGAGGGAGCGCGATCCATCTGGGTGCGACTGCTCCGGGCCATCGCGAGGGCGTCATTGGTGAGCGCGCTACCCAGGCGTCCGGCCCGTTCGGGGACGGATTCCGAATCGAGGGCATAGAGAGAAATCGCGAAGCCATATTTCTCGGCGTCGGGAAA
>Ga0209550_10002480_pt1 | contig 17704 bp, 16 predicted proteins | sample LauGreSuBDMM15SN_2_FD_187567 | JGI IMG/M metagenome (GOLD analysis project Ga0209550, IMG submission 187567) | Freshwater lake microbial communities from Lake Michigan, USA - Su13.BD.MM15.SN (SPAdes) (version 5) | ecosystem: Environmental > Aquatic > Freshwater > Lake | place: Lake Michigan...
ATCAAGAATTTCATAAATCGCTAAATTTTGCGTGGTGATTTTATTATTTTTATCGTAATTATAAAAACCCAAATTCGATTTTTTGCCGAGTAAATTTTTGTGATTTGCATAAATTTCTTGTAAAATTTCAGCGACTTTCATGCGCGATCCGTAGCCATTCTCTAGTGATTGCGCCACTTTGACTCCAACATCAATTCCAACGACATCGGCTAAAACAAATGGACCCATCGGCATACCAAATTGCTCAATTTCAGAATCAATTTTTTTAATCGAAAAGCCATCTTGTAATAAATATGCCGATTCATTGAGATAAGTGAGCAAAATACGATTTACTAAAAATCCAGGAACATCTTTAACAACAATCGGAGTTTTGCCTAATTTTTTAGAAATTTTAACGATTGATGCCACCGTTTCATTTGAAGTTTTTTCGCCATAAATCACTTCAACCAAAGGCATTTTATTGACGGGATTAAAAAAATGCATTCCAACGAAACGACTAGGATTTTCTAGGGCTCGCGCCATTTCAGAAATTGATAAGGACGAAGTATTTGAAGCAATTATGGCGTCATTTGGAACTTGCGCTTCAATCTCTTTTAAAATATTTTTTTTAACCGCGATATTTTCAACCACCGCCTCAATTACTAAATCGCTATGATCAAAATTTGTATAATCCAAACCCGCACTTACATTCGCCATTTTTAAACTCGCTTGGTTAGAATTTAATTTACGAATTTTTTGAAGTTGATTAAAAATTTTCAAAATTTGATTGTAGCCAAGGGCAATCGCTTGTTGCGTAATATCCTTGATGCGCACATTAAAATTATAATTAGCAAAAAGCCACGCAATCCCGCCCCCCATGATTCCAGCGCCAAGCAAAGCGACATTTTTAATATCTTTATGCGCGATAAAATCATCAACACCGGCATCTTTTTTTAAAGCCTCGGAGGTAAAATAAATTTCGATTAAATTTTTAGAAATTTCGCCCACCGCTAAGTCGCAAAAAGCATCAAGTTCAATTTTAAAACCACGAGTTCCGTAGGTTTTGCGATAAGTTTTTTTAATCACTTCAAGCGCAAAAAATTGTGCTAAATAATGTCCTTTGGTTTTTTCCCACAAATCTTTTTTAGCATAGTAAAAAATTAAATGCTTTTTCATCAATAATGATTCAGTATAAAACCTTCTGCGAACATTGCCGACGCGCCTTGACAAGAATTTATTTTTTTTACCATTCTTAATAATCTCTGTAACGAAAGAACTCAAACTTTCTTCGAGAAATTCTTCATGAATCGCTTCGTCAACTAAGCCAATTTTGTAAGCTTTTTCGCCATCAATTGCCTTGCCGGATAAAATTATTTTCAACGATTCTTCGAGACCAACTAAGGCTGGCAATCTTTGCGTTCCGCCGAATCCGGGGATTATTCCGAGATTGACTTCGGGCAAACCAAGTTGCGTTTTTGGATTAAGAACTGCCACGCGATATTGACACGCCAAAGCCAATTCCAAACCGCCTCCGAGGCACGCGCCTTTTATCACCGCAATTGTTGGAATTTCAATTTTAGCTAATTTATTTAAAATTTCTTGTCCGCGCGAAACTTTTTCTCTGGCATCTTTTTCGTCGGTAATCGAGCGAATCTCGTTAATATCGGCGCCCGCGATGAAAATATCTTTTTTGTGCGAAGAAATTAATAAAACGCGAATCGCTTTATTGCCGTCAATTACATTTATGGCACGCTCTAACTCTTCTAAAACATTCTTGGAAAGCTTATTGATTTTCTCGTCGGGTAAATCAAAAATTAAGTTAGCGACTCCGCTTCTATCAATGCTAAAATCAATGCCGTTGGTCATTTTTTAAACGATTAAATTTGTAATGGATTGGTTCAATTTTATTATAAAAATTATCTTTATTACACCTTTTGTATCATGATTTAAACTCTCGATTTTGCAATCAAATTATTATAAAAATTTATACTTTTTTAGAAATTGCAATCGCCGTTTTAGTGGCAAATTTTATAAAAACAGATAATGGTTTATATGCAAAAAAGTCGCGAGCGTTATTTTCGTAGGCAACATCGCGATGATGAATTTCTTCGTCACGAAATTTTTTAATATTTTCTTGTAAATTTTCAAATTCTTTTTTGCCTTTTTCATCAATATTTTCAACGATAAAATCGAGTTCTTTAATTTGCTCTTGATAATGCTCATCGATAACTTCTTCGACGGCCGTTGTGCACACCATCGTTGATTTTTTATCAATCATCGCCGTCAAAAAACCCAAAGCAAAACCACCCACGCCCCAAATCGGTTGCATCAATGTCGGACGCACTTTTTTTTGCTTGATTTTTTCATCAAAAAAATTGAAATGCTCGATTTCTTGCGCCTTCATTTCTTCAACTATTTTTAAAGTTTCAAAATCTTTTTTTAACTTTAAAGCGAAAATTTGTCCATCATAAATAACCTTGGCGCCCATCTCTCCAGCGTGGTTAACACGAATTATTTCCGATATTTTTTTAGCGTGTGGCATAAATAAATTTAAAAGAATTAAATTGAAATATTTTCAATTAAGCATTTTAATAAGAAAAAAGAAATTAAATCAAACAAATTTATGACAATTACGATTCACAAAAGCGAAGATTTTGAAAAAATGCGCATCGCGGGGAAATTGGCCGGCGAAATTTTAGATTACATCACGCCTTTCGTTGAAGTCGGCGTCACCACCGATTATCTCAATGATTTATGTCATAAAAAAATTATTGAAAATAATGCGATACCCGCTCCACTCAACTATCGAGGCTTTCCAAAATCAATTTGCACTTCGGTCAATCATGTAATTTGCCACGGCATTCCTTCCGACAAAATTTTAAAAAATGGCGATATTTTAAATATCGATGTGACGGTGATTGTTGATGGCTGGCACGGCGACACTAGTCGCATGTATTTTGTTGGCAATGATGTTTCGATCAAAGCCAAAAAACTTACGCAAATTACTTACGAATGCATGATGATGGGAATCGAAAAAGTAAAACCCGAAATTCATCTTGGCGAAATTGGTTTTGTAATTCAAAATCACGCCGAAAAACACGGATTTTCAGTGGTGCGTGATTATTGCGGACACGGAATCGGCAAGGTTTTTCACGCCGAACCAAGCGTTTTACATTATGGCAAAAAAAATTCAGGAATTTTACTAAAAGAAGGCATGTTTTTTACCATTGAACCGATGATTAATGTTGGGACTTTCGAAACCCTTTTAAGCAAGCATGATGGCTGGACGGTGACGACTCGCGATAAATCATTATCGGCACAATTTGAACACACAATCGGCGTCACCAAAGACGGTTTTGAAATCTTCACCGCTTCCCCAAGGGGGCTCGATTTCCCGCCTTATAAATTAGGATAAAAATAACTTAGTTAAATCCAAAGTAAAAATAAAAACTTCGGGGTTTATCTCCCCCGCTTTTCGGGGGAGCTATAGCCCGTAAGCGTTACGAGTTCTTTTATAAAATTTAGGTGTGCAAGACCTCAAGGGGGGAGCTAGGACCCGAAGGCTTTTCTAAAGTTTTTTAAAAATGCGAAGATGATAAGTTAACTAAAATGTCCATAAAAATGTCCAATTATATCCAATTATTGAGGTGAAAAAAGATTTTATATTTTAATTAATTAGCAATTTATTTTGAATATTAACGACGATTTTGCCTTATCCCCCAAGCCACCAAGCCACCAGCTATCACCGAAAAAATTGAGCCGAGTAATACTCCAATTTTAGCGTCGTCGAAATTTTTTAAATCATTCGAAAAAGCCAATGAAGCGATGAAAAGACTCATGGTAAATCCTATCCCTGTGAATAAACTAGCGCCGTAAAATTCGATCCAATTAGTTCCTCTCGGCAATTTAGCAAAGCCTAATTTTAGCGATAAATAAGCGCTTAACATCACGCCAATTTGCTTGCCGAAAAATAATCCAAAAGCAACTCCACCAATCATCGGCGATAAAATTTGTTGCGAAGAAAAGCCTTCGATGCGCACGCCGGAATTAGCAAAAGCAAAAATTGGCAAAATGAAAAAATTGACCGTCGGCGAGATTTTGTGAGCGATTTTTTCTAAAAAATTATTTTTACCAATTTTTAAGGGAATAAACATCGCCAAAATTACTCCCGCCAAAGTGGCGTGGAGCCCTGATTTCAATATCATCAACCACAACATCAATCCACATAAAATATATAGAAAAATTTTCGAAGAATTACGCGAATTTAAAATCATCAAACCAACAATCGCCAAGCAAGCGTAGCCCAAATAAAATATTTCTATATTTTTAGAATAAAAAATGGCGATAATTAAAATGGCGATGAGGTCGTCAATCACCGCGAGCGCCACAATAAAAATTTTTAAAGAATCGGAAAAAGTTTTGCCAAAAAGCGTGATAAAACCATAAGCAAAAGCGATGTCGGTTGCACAAGGAATCGCCAAACCGCGCATATTTTCTGGAATATTGTGATTGAAATATAGAAAAAATAACATCGGCACAATAACTCCTCCAACCGCGCAAATCAAAGGAAGCGCCATTTTTTTCTTTGAGGAAAGTTCGCCAATTAAAATTTCTGATTTTAATTCAAGTCCGATTAAAAAAAAGAAAATCGCCATTAAAAAATCATTGATCCAATCGCGTAAAGTCAAGGCTTTGTAGAATCCTAAAAACTCTAAATTTAAATCAATATTTTGATTAAAAAATTGTTGATAGATTTCAAAATTTTCAGAATTGGAAACAATTAAGGCGCAAAATGTGGCGAAAATTAATGTTAAACCAACCGCCATTTGCGATTGAAAAAAACTTTTTAATAAGCTTTTTTTAAAAATTTTTTTCATGAATTTTTTAGATTAAAAAGAAAAATTTTCACCAAGATAAACCTTACGGACATCTTCATTGTCAATGATTTCTTGACGATTGCCAGAAAATAAAATTTTGCCATCATAAACTATATAAGCCCTATCGACAATCGATAAAGTTTCGCGCACATTATGATCGGTAATTAACACGCCGATGCCACGATTGGCAAGATGCGAAACCATCGCCCGAATATCATTGACCGCAATTGGATCAACGCCCGCGAAAGGCTCGTCCAAAAGAATAAAAGATGGATCGGTTGCTAAAGCGCGAGCGATTTCGGTACGCCTTCTTTCTCCGCCCGAAAGCGCCAGCGCGTGCGATTTACGAATGTGAGTGATTGAAAATTCTTCGAGAAGTTTTTCTAATTTTTCTTGTTGTTTATTTTTATTTGGCTCAACAATTTGCAAAACCGCCATGATATTTTCTTCAACATTCATGCCTCGAAAGATTGACGCCTCTTGAGGCAAATAGCCAATTCCGAGCTTTGCTCTCTGATGAATTGCCAAATTAGTTATGTCAATTTGATCAAGAAAAATATTACCATTATCAGCGCCAACCAAACCAACAATCATATAAAAAGTTGTAGTTTTGCCAGCACCATTGGGACCAAGCAAGCCAACGACTTCGCCCTGTTTAATTTCAATAGAAATATCGCGAATTACTAATTTATTGCCATAAGATTTCGAGACATTTTTTGCGTATAAAGTTTTTTTTATCATTATTTTTTAAAATATTTTTTTTGTTCTTTTATATCGTCGCCGATTGTTATAGTTACTCGATCATCGCCACTTTTTTTATCATCTTTTTTAAGATTATCGCGATTTTTTTGACCAACAAAATTACCTTTTTTAGTTTTTAAATCATAAATAAATTTATCGCCAGTTAAAATTGAAGTGCCGTTATTTACGATAACATTTTTTTCAAGAATAAAAATGTTTTTATTTGGATAAAAATTTGCCAAATCAGAGCTTGCAACAAACTCATCATTGAACATTTTAACATCACCAAAGGCTTTAATTTCTTTAATATTTGAATTATTTTTTATCTCAGATTTATCGCTCACCTTATCAACATAAAATACTTCCATTTTATTTGAAAGAAGCGAGGCGTCGTCTCTTTCAACGACCACATTTCCTAAGAAATCAATTTTTTTAGATTTTTGCTTGATATCAATGATATCAGATCTTATTCTAGTTGGTGTATTTTTGGCTTTGCGTTGTTTTTCTTGAGCGTTGGCATCAAATTTAACAAACAAACAAATTATCAAAATTGATATTAAAAAAATGTATAGTTTTTCTAAAAATAAAAACATTATTTTGTTGCTAGCGATTACATTGATTATTGCTTTTAGTGGTTCGTCTTTAGCGAAAAAAACCAAAAAAATTGCCAAATTTGATCCATCTGAATTTAATACAAATTTCAAAAACTACAATCAAAAAATCGTTATTGTAAGTAATTACAATCAAAACATTGCCGAATTTATGGTTGCGCTAGCCAATACCCCCGAAAAACAAAGCTACGGTTTAATGAATCTAAATTCTCTTCCCGAAAATTTGGGCATGCTTTTTTTAAAAAATGAACCACAGCAAATTTACATGTGGATGAAGAATACCATAATTCCGCTAGATATGATTTTTATTGATGCGGATTTCAAAATTAATTACATCGAGAAAAACACTAAGCCATTTTCTCTCGACACAATAACATCTAAAGAAAATTCGATTGGAGTCCTTGAAATTAATGGCGGGATGGCCGATAAATTAAAAATTAAAGAAGGCTACAAGATTTTAATTATGCCCCCTGAATTATGAAAAAATTTATTATCACCGAAAAGCTTTGTGACAATTTAAAAAATAGTAATTTTTTATGGTTAACTTTCATAAAAAATTCTCAAAAAAATGATGAAAAAAATTTACAAATTGTTCAAGAAATTATTAAAGATGTACAAAGCCGTGGTGACCAATCAATCATAGAGTTAACCAATAAATTTGATAAAACCAACGCAACAAAAATCGCCGATTTAATTATCTCAAAAAAAGAAATTTTTGAATCCGAAAAAAAAGTTGATAAAGCCGTTAAAGAAGCTTTAAAATTTGCCAAAAAACGCATTGAAACTTATCACAAAAAACAACTTCCAAAAGATTTTTCATTTAAAGACTCAACCGGCACGACTCTAGGCAATATATGGAAACCAATTCAAAGAATTGGCGTTTATGTTCCCGGCGGAACGGCATCTTACCCGAGCTCAGTTTTAATGTCAGTTATCCCTGCTCAAATTGCCGGAGTTAAAGATATTTGTCTTTTTGCGCCATCAAATAATGGCGAAATAAACCCCGCAGTACTTTACGCTTCAAAGCTTTGTGGCATAAACTCGATTTATAAAATTGGCGGTGCGCAAGCGATTGCCGGAATGTGTTTTGGCACTAAATCAATCGCATCCGTTGATAAAATTGTTGGGCCGGGAAATGCTTTCGTTGCCAATGCTAAAAAAATACTTTACGGCACGGTTGGCATTGATATGATCGCTGGCCCGACCGATATTACAATAATCGCCGACACCACCGCTAATCCAAGCTGGATTGCAGTTGACGCTCTTTCGCAACTTGAGCATGGCAATGATTCTAAAGCTTTTATAATTTGCGATAACGCAGAATTTGCCGATAAAATTATCGCCGAAATCGAAATATATTCCAAAAAATTGCCTCGAAAAAAAATCATCGAACAATCTTTAAAAAACTCTGCCATTTTTGTTATTAAAAATATCGATGAAGCCCATTTTATAAGCAATATTATTGCTCCCGAACATCTTGAAATTTGCACCAAAAATTCTCAAAAAATTATGAAAAAAATTAATAATGCGGGGGCAATTTTTTTAGGAAATTATACTCCCGAAGCAATTGGTGATTATGTTGCCGGTCCAAGCCATACTTTGCCAACATCGGCCAGCGCAAGATTTGCCAGCGGATTATCAGTTTATGATTTTTTAAAAAGAATCTCTTTGATTTCTTGTACTAAAAAATCTTTTTTTAATTTAAGTACACCAACAGCGGTTTTAGCTAAATGCGAAGGCTTAAACGCCCATCAACTCAGCATCGACATCAGAAAATCATGATAAAGCCACTTTTAAAAAAAACCTTTATTGTTATTTTGATTTTAGGCATAATTTCTTGTAAATCTAAAGAAGAAAAAATAACCGCCGAATCCCTTTATTTAAATGCTTTTGAGGCACTTAAAGACAAGGATTATTCCAGCGCTTCTGAGGCTTTTGAAAAAATTGACGATGAATTTCCTTTTACCAAATGGTCGATAAAAGGTCAAACTATGGCGATTTACGCCAACTACAGACTCAACGAGTTTGAAAAAGTAATCCAACTCGCCGATGATTTTACCAAACTTCATCCAACTAGCGAATATGTGCCTTACGCCCTTTATATGAAAGGCTTAAGCTATTACAATAAAATTCCTTCAATTGACCGCGCGCAAGATTATACACACGAAGCTTCATTGGCTTTTCGTGAATTAATCGCTAAATTTGGCGACAATGAATATGTCATCGACGCCAAAGAGAAAATTGTTTTTATCGACGAACATTTGGCGGGCTCAAAAATGTCGATAGCGCGCTATCAAATGGATTCACAAAATTATGTCGGTGCCATCAAAAATTTTAACGAAGTCATATCGCGCTATCACCATACAAATCAAGTTCCCGAGGCCAATTATCGATTGATTGAAATTTATTTTCGCATTGGCATGAAAGAAGAAATACCAGATATTATTAAAACTTTAAAAGAGTTCCACCCGGATAGTTACTGGACAAAAGAAAGTTTAAAATTTACTCCAAAACCAAAAAAATCATCAAGAATTAAAATTTTTTCAAAAGATGAATAATTCTGACATAAAATTAGGAGCCGAACACATCTGGTTACCCTACACTCAAATGCTCAACCACGCGCCTCAACTCGAAGTTATAAAAACCAAAGGGTCGAAAATTTATTTAAAAAATGGTAAAATATTAATTGATGGCATTTCGTCATGGTGGGCGGTCGCGCATGGCTATAATCACCCTCATATTATTAAAAACTTAATTAAACAGGCCAAGAAATTACCCCATATTATGTTGGCTGGATTCGCCAATGACGCTACTTATCAACTCACTCATCGCTTGGCTAAATTTTGCGAAATGGACAAAGTTTTTTTTTCAGATTCAGGTTCAACCGCAATTGAAGTTGCCATGAAAATGGCTTGGCAATATCATTTTAACTGCGGATCTTTTAACAAAAAAACTTTTGTTTCCTTTAAAAATTCATATCACGGCGATACAACGGGCGCAATGTCTCTGGCTGATTTACAAAATGGCATGCATCAAAAATTTGCTAATTTATTACTTCAAAATTTTTGCCTTGATTTACCAAAAAATTTAGAAGATTTTGAATTTTTTGAAAATTTTTTAAAGGAAAAAAATTTAGAAATTGCTGGAATTTTTATTGAACCAATTGTTCAATGCGCAGGCGGAATGAAATTTCATTCGCCACAGATTTTAGAAAAAATTTTTGAGATTTCTAAAAAATATAATATCCTAACCATCGTTGATGAATGCGCTACGGGCTTTTATCGCACTGGTAAAAAATTCGCCTTCAAACACACCAAATATCATCCTGATATTTTAACGGTTGGTAAGGCTTTAACTGGCGGGGTCGTTGGGCTTTCGGCAACTTTAACTTCCAATAAAATTTTTGAAAAATTTTTAGATAATTCTTTGGATAAAGCTTTGATGCATGGTCCAACTTTTATGGGAAATGCCCTAGCTTGCGCTTGCGCCAACGCTTCACTTGATTTATTTGAAAATCAAAATTATCAAGAAAAAGTTGAGAAAATTGAAAAAATTTTACAAAAAAATTTGAAGAAATTTGAAAAATTTGAAAAAGTTAAAGAGGTGCGAATAATCGGTGCCATTGGCGTTATCGAGATTGAAACCAATTGGGAAGAAATAAAAATATTGCGTCAAAAATTCATTGAAAAAGGCGTCTTTTTGCGTCCATTTGGCAATGTAATTTACATTATGCCACCGTTAAATATCTCAGATAAAGATTTAAAAATAATTTTGAAAACAACCTATGAAGTCTTAAGCGGAGATTGTTCATAAGAATCAAAAAAGGTCACAGGTGTGAACAAAAAACTCGTTCACACCTTTGATTTAAAAATAGAGTTTTTATAACTAAATACCAAAAAATTTTATATTTAATATTAATCTTCTATTTCCTACTCAGTTTTAAAAATTTTTAACTTGGTGAAGGAACAGTTCTTCCTTTTCCCACTCCACCCTGCCCTGGTGACGAAGGCGCTGGCGCTGGAACTAGCCTTTCTGTCGGTGAATTACCTTGATAGGGAGTTGTCTGCGTAGATTTATTTACTAATAAACGCCTCCTGACAGCACGAAAAAGATCGGCTGGATCTTTAGCTCCACCATAATCGGCTGGATCTTTAGCTCCACCATAATTTGCCGGCGACTCACTTTTTTTTCTTTTTTGACCAGCTTTATCTCTTTCATCTACTTCCCCTAACCTGCTTCCTGGAACAACTGGAGTGAAATCAGTGTCTCTACCTCCTACATCACCAGGAACATCGGCTGGATCTTTAGCTGCCGGCGACTCACTTTGTTTTCTTTTTTTATCAACTTTACTACCCCCTGCATTTACTGCCCCTAACCTGCTTCCTGGAACAAATCGAGTGAAATTAGAGTTTGCACCTCCTATTTCTTTTTCTTGAGTTTCAAATTGTTTAAGGTACTCAGCGTTATCTTCTCTAAGCTCCTTAACAATTAAAGGATTATGTTCTTTACTAGGAGCGGGACGAACAACATTACAACTAATTACACTTGAATCTTTTTTATCATCTCCACTATTACTATTGGAGCCATCATAAGATCCTTCACTATCACTAGCACTAGCACTAACACTAACACCTTGACCATCTGGATAATCTTTGCTCATAAAAATTTTATTAAGATTATTTAAAAAAATCATTTAATTTTATTAACTCTAAAATTAAATGACGCCTCAGAAATTAATTTAAGTTACGCATTAACTTGTTGAGGCAAACTTAAATGTATATTAATTTTTTTGGTGAATAAAAGTAAAGCTTTAATTGGATATTAAAATCAAAAAAAGTTTCCCATATTTGAACAGAGATCTGTGAAAAATCACTCGAGGTTATGCGGTTTCTTATATATTTTGCGAACGCTTGTGAATCGTTTATTTCATAGCCTTCAAAGCCAACTTTTTCAAACTCAAAATCTACATAATAACGATTAAAGATTTCTACCAATAATTCTCTTTTAAAATAATTTTTATTGAGAATTTTTACAATTTTTGATGTATTATTTTGAAAATTATTAATGATTTATTTAGAATTTTTGCGGAAATATTCTCTTTTTAAATTATATTCTTTGATACATCAAAGGGCTATATCATTGCCAAAATATTGAATAATTTCTTGAGAAAAATCAGTTTTAAGAATTTTTTAAACTTATCCTCATCCACAAAAAAAAGTTGCGGATGAGGATTCGATTTTTTTTATACAAAAATATAATGTGAGGTGATGACTCTACCCACGACTATTACCATTGCCATTGCCATTGCCATTACCACTAACAAGACCAAGAGTAGTTTGTGCCCATTTAGTCAAAGGATCGTTATTTGATTGATTAGTCCCAGGTGCCTTAGGTTCCAGAATATTATTTGGTCTTACTACTTTAGGTGGTTTAGCCACATTAATAGGCGGAGCTGGATTAATAGGCGTAGTTGGATTTACAGGAGGAGGATTATTTGGTTGCATAAAAAATTTATTAAAAATATTTAAAAAAATCATTTAATTTTATTAACCCTAAAATTAAATGACGCCCTAAACTTAATTTAAGTTATATACTAACTTGTTTATATAAGTTTGAATGTATATTAATTTTTTTTTAAATTAAAAGTAAAGCTTTATTTTAAATTAAAAGTAAAGCTTTATTTTATACTATAACCAACCAAAACTTCTTATATTTAAATATCTATGAAAAATCACTCGAGGTTATGCGGTTTCTTATATATTTTGCGAATGCTTGTGCATCGTTTATTTCGTAGTCTTCAAAGCCAATTTTTTCAAACTCGAAATCTACATCATAATGATTAAAAATTTCTACCAATAATTCTCTTTTAAAATAATTTTTATTGAAAATTTTTATAATTTTTGATGAATTATTTTGAAAATTATTAATAATTTTTTTAGAATTTTTGCGCAAATATTCTCTTTTTAAATTATATTCTTTGATACATTCAAGAGCAATATCATTGCCAAAATATTGAATAATTTCTTGAGAAAAATCATTATTATTTAAATCATCAAAAAAATTTTCTAGATATTTCATGAATAATTTATCATTGCAAAATTCGACAATTTTTTCTTGATTCATTAAACTCAAAATTGTTGCACTGGCAATCATCCTTCCATGAAGAATATCGAAGGTTCGCGCAGGATATTTCATAGTTAAAGTATGTGCCAACAAATGCTCGGATTGACTGGCTGGCGCTGATGAATTAGCAATGGTCATTGCCCACCCTGAAATTAAAATCATTTGTAATAAATTTCGTAAAAATTTATCGTCATTTATTGTAAAATTTTTATAATTTTTAACAAAATTTTTAATGATTTTTTGTTGAATTTCTAAAGCCTCAAAGTTTATTTCTTGCAAAAAAACATAATGATTTAAAATCAAATCAAAATTACATGAATAAAAACATAAAACATCCGCCAAGCCGGCTTTATTCAATTTCCAAGGGGCATTTTTTAAAATTAATAAATCGCATAAAACCGCAATTGGCAATTTAGCTTCTAGCGTTTTTTTATGATTATTTATAGAAATCGAAGCGTTTTTGGAAGCGTAACCATTCATCGAAAGCGCTGAAATTAAAATTATATAATCTTTATTTAATTTTTTAGCGCTATATTTGCATAAATCGTTAATAGTTCCGCTTCCAAAGGCTAAAATTAACTTGCAATTCTGAGCATTTTTAACAATAACATTAACAAAATTTTCATTGGCTTGGGGGGTTTTTAAAATTAAAAAATTGGCAAATTGATCATTGAAATTTTTTTTAAAAAATTGTTGATTATTTTCCCAAATTATTTCATCGCTAACAAATAATATTTCGTTAAAATTGAATCCCATTTCGGAGATTATTTTGTCAATTTTCGAGGCTAAATTTTTATTAATTCTAACATCGATTTTCTTTTTTAAATCCATCATTTTATTTTAAAATAAGTTCTTGAGTCATAAAAAATTGTAAATATCATTTGAAGAAAATTTATATAAACAATTTATACTTTTTCATTTAATAAATGGAAATATTATTATACCACAATAAATTGCTACAATATTAAACAATATTTAATTCTTAAAATGGAAGGAATACAACTTTTTTTGTTAATTTTACAAATTATTATCGCTGTTTTGTTGGTAACTTTGGTTCTCGTTCAAAAATCCGATGGTGATTCATTGAGTGGTCTAGGCAGTGGCTCTGGTGGCTTAAACTCGGCAATCTCTGGTCGCTCTAGCATGTCTATTTTAAGCAAAACAACCATGTCTTTAGCTGCGCTTTTCATGATTAATTGTTTAGTTCTAGCCTCTCTTGCTAAAAATAAATCTAACTCTATTAGCAAAGAACTTAATGCGGTTATCGAAGAAACTAATGCTAAAAAAACTGCTCAGGATTCGCAAAATCAAAACCCGACAAATATTAATCAATCTTCACCAGCTGAAAATGTTGCGCCAAAGCCTTCAGTTCCAGCAGTTGAATAGCATTTTATAAATTATGAAAACTACATCCCTAAACTTAACTCATCGCTCACAAGGAGCAAAAATGGTTGAATTTGCTGGCTATGATATGCCAGTTCAATATGCCGATGGAATGCTCAAAGAGCACGAATGGACTCGCTCTGGCAATGTTGGAATTTTCGATGTTTCGCACATGGGACAATTTATTATCGAAGGTTCTGAAGTAGCTAAATTTCTATCACAAATTACTCCTACTGATTTTAGTTTAAGCACAGAAAATCTTGCCAAATATACAGTTCTCACCAATGAAAATGGTGGAATTATCGATGATCTTATTATCACTAAAATTAATAATGAAAAATTTTTTATTGTTCTAAATGCCGGTTGCAAAGAAAAAGATGCCACTTGGATTCGTAAAAATTTACCTCAAAATCTTAAATTCACTGCACTCGATGATCGCTCACTAATAGCGGTTCAAGGTCATAAATCTCAAGAAGTTTTATCGCGCCTTTTAAAAGCTGGTGATCTTGAAAATTTACCCTACATGAATCTCGGTTTTTTTGAATTAAAAAATGGTCAAGAAATTTTTATTAGTCGCACCGGTTACACTGGCGAAGACGGTTTTGAAGTTAGCATTAAAAATTCTGATGCAGAAAAATTTTGGCTCGATTTATCAGCGCAAAGCGAAGTTAAACCAATTGGATTAGGCGCTCGCGACTCTTTGCGCTTAGAAATGGGTTATCCACTTTATGGTCACGATCTTGATGATTCAACTTCACCGGTTGAAGCTAGCATCGGCTGGGTTGTAAGCAAAACTAACGATAATTTTATTGGCTCATCTCGAGTTTTAAAAGAAAAAACTGATGGCGTACAACGCAAAAGAATGGGTGTTAAACTTCTAGACCGAGGCATTGCCCGCGAAGGCGCCGAAGTTAGAAAAGATGGCAAAAAAATTGGCGTTTTATCGAGCGGTGGCTTTTCACCAAATCTTAAAGTTTCAATTGGTCAGGGTTATTTCGACCCAGCAATAATTAAAAACGGCGAAAATGTTGTTGTGGTAGTTCGTGATCGCGAAATACCAGCAATAATTTCTTCATTTGTTTTTGTTGAACCAAAAACAAAATCATTAAAAAAATCTTCTTAAAACTAATAATTAAATTTGGATTAAATATGAAATTTACAAAAGATCATGAATGGATAAAAATTGAAGGCGATATCGCCACAATTGGCATTACCGAATACGCCGCCGAAGCCTTGGGCGAATTGGTTTATGTTGAACTTCCAAAAATTGGCAATTCTTATAAAAAGCATGATGCTTTTGCGGTTGTTGAATCTTCAAAATCTGCCAGCGATGTTTATGTTCCAGTATCTGGAGAAGTTGTTGCAGTTAATGACTCTTTGACTTCAGCACCCGAATTAATCAATCAATCTTCTTATCAAGATGGCTGGATTGCTAAAGTAAAAATTGCGAATCAAGATGATTTAGTCGATACTATGGATGAAGATTCTTACAAAAAAATGCTTCAAGATAAATAATTTAGAAAAATTTAGTTCTTTTTAAATTATTTTTTGCTGAATGACTAAACAAAAATGATTAAAATTTTTTAGTAAAAAAATTAAACAATCTTTTATACTCAGCTTAATAGTGCTTTATATTTTAAAATCACAATCAACAAAAATTTTGAATAAGGTTTTTTATAAAGCCATGATTTTGTCAAAAATTTTTCTCGCAACATTGCTGGCTTTGCAATTTCAAATTCACCCTGCTCTATCGGCAACCACCACCATAGATTCATCAAATGTTAATGCTTCTTCCATAGCTCCTAATGATATCATCAACTTCACTGGTGGTGGCTCTTTGATAGTTAATTCGGGAAATAACTTTGATTCCCTTGTAACCTCAGGCACTTTCGGCAATATTAATTTCTCTACCGCCAATAGCTTAAACATTACAAATTCAATTGGAACTTCCATCAGCCCCTTAAATAACATTTCATATAACGCAAATGGTACTTTAAACTTAAGTGGTGATTTATATTTAAATAACGGCATAACCACAGCAACAAATAATTCTGGAATAATTAATTTAAATTCCTCCGCAATTAGTGCGCAAAAAATTGAATCTTCGATCGGAACAAGCTCACTCTTGCTTAAAGAAATCTCGATAAGTCAAGATACAGGAGGGGTATTTACCAAAGATGTTAATGTAACTAAACTAATCAATAATGGAAATAGTTCTGAAATAAGTGGTTCGGGAAATTTGAATTTTATTAATGCCAACATTAATGATTATCTTAAAATTAGTAGCTCAGGAAATGTAAATATTGGTAGCGTTGGTTTAAATCTTAGTGGCGAAACTATCAATACAGGAAAAATTTCAATTGCCAATGCAAAAACTCTTACAATCAATAATAATGGCACCTCATTAACTAATATAGAAATCATAGGTTCTGGCAAAATAACTATTAATAATGCAAAAAATTTAAATATTTTAGGCAATGTCGATGGAATAAATGGCTCTATCAACATTGAAGATCTAGACCCAAATGCCCCGACCAACTCCTCAAAAACTGGAACAATAACGCTTTCTGGCAAAACTACACAAACAATAAAATCTTCGATTGGCGACGCCTCGACCATCTCAACCAAACTGATTAATTTAAATATAAGTAATGTTGTAAGCTCTTCGAATCCTTCAATTTCAAATGGTATAGTTTTAGAGAATAATGCCTATCTTAATAATATTAGATTTACAAATCTTGTGGATACTTCAAAAATTTCAATTGCCGCTAGTAAAAGCATTAATTTATCCAAAAATATCTCTGAAACTTCCGGTGGTAAGGGAATTTTAACTGGAGCCGGAAAACTTATTCTAAATGGAACCTCCACTCAAACAATCGATGCCACTTTAGGAACTTCCTCATCTGACCGCTTGGGTGAATTGGAAATCAATAACACTGCAAAAATTACACTTAATGACGAATCTTATATTGATAAATTAACCTTATCGAAAATTTCTTCTCTAGCCAATAACTCATCTTTAAATATTTCTAATCTAGACATTCAAAAATCTTTAAAAATTAGCGGTTCGGGAACTTTTGAAGTTGCGAATTTGAATATCGAAAATGGCGAAGATTTAACCTTCGAAGATGAAAAAATTATGAAAATTACTACCACGATTACTGGAACCGGAGCCATCAAAACAAGCTCTTCTGGCACTGGCAATATTTTGTTTTCATCAAATTCAGATATCAATGTTGCTACGCAAATTGGCGAGTCATCAGCGCGCTTAAATAAAATAAGCGTTAACAATGACAAAGCAGTTAATTTTAATAGTGATGTTTTCGCTTCGAGCGTTAATTTTACTAACTTGATTGGACAATCAAAAATAACAATTAGCACCGCCAAAACTCTAGATATTACAGGCGACATCAGCAATTTATCCGATTCGATAATAAGTGGCGATGGCACCTTGAAGCTTTCGGGGACGAGTAAAGAACAAAATATTTATACCAAAATTGGATCTAATGCAAATCCTTTAAATGCTCTTCAAATAAACAATCCATTTGGCGCAACTTTTTATCAAGATTCATTTGTCAGCACCTTAACTTTAACTAGCAGTGCTATAAAAATTGTGGGTAAAACCTTAACGATCAACTCTGCACTAAGCCTTGCAAATCAAAGCTTTACCAGCAAAGTAATCGATGATTTTGGTAAAATAAATTCTCAAAATCTTACCGTCGCCGATACTACAAATATCAACTTCGATTACTCAAATAATAACCTAAATTTAGCCTATACAAATAATTCGGCGATTCCAACTCAATACACAATCATCGACTCAGCCAATACAATTTCTGGCGACATCGCTTCCGTCAAAGTAAGCGACAATTCATATTTATTCGACAACACTCTAAAAATTAATGGCAATAAAATTGTAACCGAAATAAAAATCAGCGATAATTTTAATATAGCTAATATTGGCGATCAAAACTACAAAATTTTAGAAGG
>Ga0209550_10002482_pt1 | contig 17701 bp, 15 predicted proteins | sample LauGreSuBDMM15SN_2_FD_187567 | JGI IMG/M metagenome (GOLD analysis project Ga0209550, IMG submission 187567) | Freshwater lake microbial communities from Lake Michigan, USA - Su13.BD.MM15.SN (SPAdes) (version 5) | ecosystem: Environmental > Aquatic > Freshwater > Lake | place: Lake Michigan...
AACAAATATTAATAAAGTATTACAAGAATATAGATTATATTCATAATATATAGTATTATGTCAGAAAAACAAGCTATTTCAGAAAAACCAGAAAAACCAGAAAAACCAGAAAAACCAGAAAACCCAGAAAACCCAGAAAAACCAGAAAAACCAGAAAAACCAGAAAAAAATAAAATAACCGATTCTGATGAACAACATGAAAATACAGAGAAAGAAGCCGAATTAAAAGCAATGTTTGAAAAAATGGATTGCAACGACGAAAAATATTATTCGAATGAATGCAACAAGTTTTTACTTAAGAAAGAACTCGTCGAGAGGGATGATTTCGCGGACCATTCAGACGAAGATTCTTTTTTATATCCAAACCTAAATGATAAATCGTTTAATATAAAAATTGCCAATAAAAAGGAGTTTAACGACACGAAATATGATGGAACCATTCATGAAAATATTAAAGAACACGCGGATTTATTAGCTAAAGCGGATTTCGAATTACAACCGCACCAAGCATTCGTTAAAAATTTCATGTCATTTCAGACACCTTATAGTAGCTTATTGTTGTACCACGGTTTAGGTACGGGCAAATGCCACGCTAAAGGTACTCCAATTTTGATGTCAGATGGAACTGTTAAGTTAATAGAAAATATAAAAGAGGGTGAATTATTGATGGGCGATGATTCTACACCTCGAAGGGTGCTATCTTTAGCAAGAGGTAGGGATAAAATGTACGACATTATACCTATAAAGGGTGACAAATATACCGTCAATCAAGAACATATTTTATGTTTACGTGCATCTGAAAACTATGAAGGTCTAAATAATTACACCACAAATGATAATATTATAGAAATTTCTGTCAAGGACTATTTGGAATTACCCGAAAAAACAAAGACCATGTTAAAAGGATATAAAGTTCCGGTGGATTTTCCTGAAAAAGAAGTTCCCATGGACCCATACCTTATCGGAAATACGTTAACAGATAAAATTCCTTTACTTTATAAATGCAATTCTAGAGAAAATAGATTGAAACTATTGGCTGGATTATTAGATAGATACGGATGTTTAGATAATAAATGTAGTGGATTTGTATTTACAAATAAAAACGAAACACTTGTAGACGACGTTATTTACTTGACTAGAAGTCTAGGGTTTGATAGTTATAAATCAAGTAAAAATAGTAATATAATAAATATTTCAGGTAATCGTCTAGAAGAAATACCAATAAAAAATATAGCGCTCAATTTGGCTCCACCTTTGGAAAAGGTGGATAAAGATGTATTGGTTACAGGAATAAAAGTAGAATACCTAAAAGAAGATGATTATTATGGTTTTACTTTAGATGGTAATTGTAGATATTTAATGGGGGATTTTACAGTAACACATAACACTTGCAGTGCAATTGGCGTGTGCGAAGAAATGCGCGATTATATGAAACAAATGGGTATTTCCAAAAGAATCATTATTGTTGCTTCTGAAAACGTCCAAGATAATTTTAAACTACAGCTATTCGACGAGAGAAAACTAACCCTTGTTGATGGATTATGGAATATTCGCTCATGCACAGGAAACAAATTATTAAAAGAAATAAATCCGATGAGTATGAAAGGTATGACCAAAGATAAAGTCATTAGTCAAATTAAGAACCTAATTAATACACATTATATTTTTCTGGGTTATGTCCAATTTGCGAATTATATTATTAAAACGATGAATTATGATGAAGAAGTGCAAAAACAAGGCTTCAAAAAGAAGCAGGTTGACGTCAATAAAGAAACTACGAAGGGGAAAACCATGAAAGAAAAAGAAAAAACCAAAACAAAAATACAAATGCTAAAAGATGTGAAAATAGAACTCAACAGTAGAATTATGAAACGGCTACAAAATGAATTTAACAATAGATTAATCGTTATTGATGAAGTTCATAATATTCGTAAAACAGACGATAATGAAAATAAAAAAGTGGCTATCAATTTAGAATTACTGGTTAAATCAGCAATGAATATGAGATTTTTGCTCCTCTCGGCGACTCCAATGTATAACACATATAAGGAAATTGTTTGGCTACTAAATTTGATGAATACCAATGATAGAAGAGGTCGAATTGAAGTAAAGGACATTTTTGATAAAAATGGTGATTTCAAAAAAAACGGACAAGAAATGTTAATCAGAAAATCGACTGGTTATATTTCATTTGTGCGCGGTGAAAATCCGTATACATTCCCTTATAGAGTATATCCAAGCGAGTTTGCCAAAGAATACACCTTTCCAAAAATTACTTATCCGTCTTACCAAATGAATTTAAAAAAAATAAAACACGAAGACAAAAAACGTGTATTGAGTTTATATTTAACAAAAATTGGCGAATGCGGTAACTGTGGTAAATGTCAGTATTGCGCATATAAATATATTATCTACAATTTAAGAAATAAACGGTTTTCAATTACCACGAAAACCGGAATGGTGAGAGATATGCCTACCTTTGAAAACATGGAGTCGTTTGGATACACCTTATTACAAACCCCTTTAGAAGCACTTATCATTTCCTATCCAGTTCATGGTTTAAAAGCCATATTGGACGATATTCCAGAAGAAAACGTATCGGAAGATTTTTCGCCAAGTTTTTCGGAATCCATCGTAGAAGAAAAAGAAGAAGACGTTGGTGATGAGACCCCAGGACCAGTGAAAGAAACGGAGGATGGAGAAAGCGGTAGCGACGGAAAAAGCGTAAGCGTTAGCGAAAGCGACGTAAAAAGCGTAAAAAGTGAACACCCTGTATCTAGAAGAAATGCAGCCATGACGATTGACCCCCATCAGTTAACAGGTAAAATTGGATTAGAAAGAATGATGAATTATGTAGATGAACGTTCTCCACCAATGAAGGGAGATTTTGAATATAAAAATTCCACCCTTGACAATTACGGTAAAATATTTTCTCGTGAAAAAATTGGCAAATATAGTGCCAAAATAAAATGCATTTTGGATAAAATTATGAATCCTGAAACCGGTAAGGTATCAGAAGGTATTATATTAATTTACTCGCAATACATAGATAGTGGATTGATACCTATGGCCCTCGCATTAGAAGAAATGGGATTTACCAGGTACGGTCAAGGCGTGAAACCATTATTTAAACATAAACCAACAGACGTAGTAGATGTGAGAACCATGAAACAACCACACGACAAGAAGGATTTCATGCCAGCTCGTTATTCGATGATTACCGGTGAAACGCGCTTATCACCCAACAATGATTTTGAAGTAAAGGGTATAACGGACGATGACAATAAATTTGGTAATAAAGTAAAAGTAGTTTTGATTTCGAAAGCAGGGTCCGAAGGTATAGATTTTAAATTTATTCGTCAAATACATATTCTAGAGCCATGGTACAATATGAACCGCATTGAACAAATTATCGGCCGAGGTGTTCGCAATTTTTCTCATAAAGACTTGCCCTTTGAAAAAAGAAACGTGGAAATTTTCATGTATGGAACTATTCTGGGGGATAATAAAGAGGAATCCGCGGATTTATATGTATATCGCGTGGCCGAATACAAGGCGGTGCAAATCGGCAAAGTAACCAGAGTGTTAAAGGAAACCGCGGTTGATTGCATTATTAATCACGACCAGACCAATTTTACGAATGAAAATATGAAACATCTGATAAAAGAACCCATTACCCAAGAATTATCAGACGGCACCGTTCTACGTGATTTTAAAATTGGGGATGCACCATTTTCGCCAGCATGTGATTATATGGCCACTTGCAATTATGATTGTAGACCAAATAAAGAAATAGATGAATCAGACCTAAATGAAGATACTTATGACGAGAGTTTTATTATTATGAATTCCGAGAAAATTTTACAACGTATAAGAATGCTCATGAAAGAAGCTTTCTTCTATAAGAAAGACGTAATACTTAAATCCATCAGAACACCCAAGGAATACCCTTATGTGCAAATATATTCCGCGTTAACCCAGTTAATCGAAGATGAAAATGAATTTATTACCGATAAATACGGCAGAAATGGCAGACTCGTAAATATTGGCGACTATTATTTGTTCCAACCAGTAGAATTGAGAGATAAAAATGCGTCTATTTTTGAAAGGTCGGTTCCAATTGATTACAAACACGATATGGTTCGTTTTGTCGTGAAGGAAAATATTACGAAAAATATCGACAAAAGAAAAATACACAAAGATATTTATAAACATATTGGCGAAGAGGAATTTCATGCAGGTAGAAAAGTGATGGATGAATTGAAAACGAATTTTGATACAACACACGAATTCGCCAAACAGCCAAAGGTACCTAGAGGCGACGATAATTGGTATAAACATTGTGGTATTGTTATGCGAAAAATGATGCAAGAATATCCAGAAATTAAAAACGACGATTTATTCAATAGATTTTTGGTAGCACATATGATAGAACTTCTTTTGTATGAAGATAAGCTAGATGTAATGAATTATGTATATTCGTTGACCAAACTAAATCATGGAAGCATGGAGTGGCTAGTGAAGGAGTATTTTGAAACAAATAGTATCACCACGAAAAAATTCACGGTGTTTATTATGTATAATTTAAGTAAGCGTTTAATTATGATATTAAATGAAAATAATAAGTGGGTTGAAGCAGAGCCAGAAGACCAGCGCGAAATAGCCGCCACCAAAGAGGCCAAAGAATATTTAACAATGAATCAGGACGAATACAATAAAATCATTGGATTTATTGGATACGAAAAAAACAATCGGTATTTTGTTTTTAAAACGAAAGATATGGAGTCGAAACGTGACACCGGTGCTCGGTGTGATGAAGCTGGTAAAGAAAAAACCATCCAAAAAATAAATGCTATTGTAGGTGAAACTAAATTTACCAATGAAAATACAAAGGTTAAAAAAGACGCAGATGGAAATGTCGTGAACGAAGCGGTTGGTCACACTGAATTATGCGTTTATCAAGAATTTATATTAAGATATTTTAATGCAATTAAGCAAAATGATAAAAAATGGTTTTTAACACCTGAAATGGCAATATGGTATAAAATTTATTCGGTTTTTGTCTAAGATACCATGTATGTATTCCAAAAATGCAAGAGGTTATATATTCCAAAAAACAATTATATAAATAAAAAAATTTAGAATTTAAATTAAAATTAAAATTTAAATTAAAATTAAAATTAAAATTAAAATTAAAATAAAAATAATTGATTCAAAAATAGTTAAAAGATAATATGCATAATATATAATGGAAGCGGTATCTAAACAAACACAACAAAAAAAAAGAAAAGAAACAAGATTCCAGTCTGTTTATTCTAGATGTTTACTCACTAGAAAAATAGTATTGCCTATTACTACTATTGGTAAAAATTTAAAAGAAAATATCGAGGAAAATATTAAGGCAAATTTTGAAGGAAAATGTGTTGTAGAGGGATATATCAAACCGAATTCATCAAAGATTATTTCATATTCAAGTGGAATGATTCAAAAAGGAAATAATGTTTTATTTGATGTAGTGTTTGAATGCGATGTTTGCTTTCCCATTGAAGGTATGTTGATTACATGTGTTGCTAAAAATATAACCAAAGCTGGTATTCGTGCCGAAAGTGATACAGAAGTGCCGTCACCTATAGTAGTATTTGTTGCAAAAGACCATCATTATTCCGTATCCTATTTTGCAGAAATAAAAGAAGGAGATAAAATTAATGTAAGAGTAATAGGACAAAGATTCGAACTCAATGACAAATATATTTCAATTATTGGGGAATTAGTGAAGGAGAAAGACTATAAACCAGTCGCAAAACCCAGATTAGTTATCGAAGATTAGTTATCGCAGATTGAATCGAATAATAATAAACAAGCTAAAAATAAATACCAAGATGTTCATATAATAACAAAATAGCAAAATGTTATTATATCATTTTACAATAATGATTTCTTTTTATTACAATAATGATTTCTTTTTATTACAATAATGATTTCTTTTTATTACAATAATGATTTCTTTTTTATTACAATAATTATTACTATATATAAAAAATTCACTACTTACAAGCTTACTGCATCTGAATTGACTTGTATAACTTGGTTGTTTCGTCTTTAACAAAACATATCACTTGACCTTTTATATTTTCCGACAAAGCCATTATTTTTTCCTTACTATCCGTAATGATGCAATTTTTTAAAAGAGTATTATTTTCTGGAACATATAAATACAATATTGTATTTTGACAATTACTAGATTCACAGATTTTGTTCAGTCTCTCGGCAAGACTTGACGTATAATTTTCTATACCATCTTCCATGATATTTATTATTTAACAAGTTATTCTTTTAAGTAATAATAAACACTTAAAAACATTACAATAAATGAATTATATTATAATGGAGGCAGTTATTTCCACCAACGAAACCAATGATTTTTCGGTAAGCGAACTGAATTATATTCGTGAAACCATTGAAAATATGAATAAATTTAATCAAATCGAAGTCCTTAGAATTCTTAGTAAACATTCAGACGCAATATTAAATGAAAACAAATATGGTGTTCATATTAATTTAACCGAATTACCAAAATATATTATTGATGAGCTAACCACTTATATCAAATATGTAAATACACAAGAGTTGACACTTGGTAATATCGAAAAACAAAAGGAGGCGTATAGAACGACCTATTTTACAAAAGAAGCAAAAGATATTAAAGATAGTGCTACTATACTATGTAGCAAGTAAAGATGATATCATATAATGATGTATTAGATGAGTTACAAGATTATATGTTACATAATGAAAATATTCAAAAATCTATTAAAACAAAAATATCGTCTATTAAAAACGAAACCCCAAAAGTAAGAGAATCACACCAGGAGAAGTCGCCAACCAAAAAACCTGCCTTATATATTCCGAATCAACAAGATACTTTATTTTGGTGTTTTTACATTATTAAATACGGCGATATCAAATATGAGACCATGAATAATAAAAATTCATTAGTGGCGAAACAGATTAAAATTGATTTCGTCGACTCTATAAGAAAAAACAAAGATATTGTTAAAATGCACAAATTCGATACGATTACCAATTTAGAAAGTAATTTAGCGAACGATAACAATTTGAATCCTAAAACATTTTTGACTCTTTGCGCCATTGAAAATATAAACATTATTTATGTTAGTAAAAAAACCTATTATGAATTATTCGTGAATGACAGTAATATTGTGTATATAGTCCACGAATTGCCGTCTCAGTCGAAATATTATAATAAATATGGGTTTGAAATGGCATGGGTTGATTCGTTAAATCATATTAAAACTACTTATTATCAAATTAGTAATGTGGATAAACCTATTAAATCGGCTTCCGCGTATAAAGTGCAAGACTTGATCAATATTTGTAGTAAGTTAGGTATAGAGACAACGAATAAAGATACCGGAAAGAATAAAACCAAAAACGATTTATACGAAGCAATTGTTCAATATTTTTAACAAAAACAAAAACAAAAACAATATATTTTACTCATAACATTTGATGGACGACAAATTTGATGGGCAATACTTATTAAAAAAAATGAATAACAATTTAAATATATGTATTAATTATATAACAATGACTTCTATCAATACATCAGTAAATAAAAATAATAACATTAATACTAACGAATTTAAAAAAGACATTGATAGTGATTTTAAAAACGATAATAACCAACCATCTTTTAGAGAAGCACCAATGGAAATGTTTCAACCAGAAGAGGTTATTGAAAATGTTCAGGAAAAGAAAACACCACAAGAAAGATTCAATAATTTAGTAAAATTGTTTTATAATACAAATCCCTTTAGTTATTCAGGAATAAACCATGAACTAGAAGTTAAATTCGGCACCAAAGGAATAAAAGCCTTGACGCGCAATGATTATGATAATGTTATTCAAAAACTAAAATCATCTGGTTTTAAAATTGTAGGAGACCCTAATGGAGAATATTATTTACGTATACAATGCGAGTTTCTGGATAGCACCACTGGTAGATTTAAAGTTTCCGATGTTAGAACCGAAATAAAAGGATTACATAATATTCAAGAATATTGTAAAAGCAACGATATAAAAGCATTGTTTGCGACGAATCCAGTATCGGTTGATTTTATTCATAAAAAACCTGGTTTTATTGATAGTGATAGAGAACGAAAAGAAAGAGTACGTCCAGTTGATTTCGACGACTTTAATTTCCGCGTCTCTTATCAAACAGAAGAAAAAGTGAAAAAGGGGATTCAAAATTTTATTATAGAGAATTGGCGAAAATCGAAGAAAGAATTTCGTTTTATAAATCGCGTGTCTTTTGAACATCCAGAACATCCCTTCATTGTAGATATTAGTATTACCAAATTTGGCAACCGCAATCCAGACCGTTATGGACGCGAAAATCGTGGACCTATGATTCGTGTATATACACTGGAAGAATCCAATGTTTTCAATAACCAAGAAGGATATGAAATCGAAATTGAAATAAATAATAAACGCATAGGGCCATCCACTACATTTCATAGTCCGCTGGTGATTGTCGAGTCTTTAAGGAAAGTCATTAAATATGTATTAAGCGGACTGCAAGGCACGAATTATCCTATATCCTATCCAGAACAAAACCAAGTGATCGAATCCTATATGAAACTGATTTGGAAAGACGAATATGAACCTAAGAAATTCGTGTCCAGTAAAAATTTCATAGGACCAAACTCGATCACTCTACAGTTAAAAAATATTGCGCCATTTGACAGCAATTCAAACGAGCCAAACATTAGAAAGGAATTTGTGGTCACTGAAAAGGCCGATGGCGAACGTCATTTAATGTTTGTCTCCGCGGAAGGTAAGATTTATCTTATCAATACAAATATGGATGTTATATTTACGGGTGCCAAAACAATAAACAAAGAATGCTTCAATACTCTATTGGACGGCGAATTGATTGCCCATGATAAAAACGGCAATTTTATAAATTTGTATGCGGCATTTGATATTTATTATGTAAAAAATCAAGACATACGTTCGTATACATTTATGTTGTTGGAAAACGAAAAAGATATATACAAATCTAGATACCAAGTATTAAAATATATTGAATATAATTTGAAACCAATGTCCATCATGGACACCAGCAGAAAAGACGAAAAAACTATTACAGACATGATGGAAAAATACAAGACCGCTCAAGAATTTATGTCGCCCATTCGATTTTCCGTAAAGGAATTCTTTCCAAACAATAGTAATCAAACTATCTTTGAAGGATGTAATACAATTTTACAAAAGGTGCGTCAAGACAGATTCGAATATGTAACGGATGGTTTGATATTTACCCATGCGTTTTATGGCGTAGGTGCCAACTCCATTGGCAAAGTAGGACCCAAAACGAAAATTACGTGGGAGCAATCGTTCAAATGGAAACCACCCCAATACAATACGGTTGATTTCCTCGTGACTACGATAAAAGGAGCCAACGGCAATGATACCATTAAATCGTATTTTGAAGATGGATTAAACAATGATGCATCTGTTCAACATAACGAATATAAAATGATTGAACTTCGCTGCGGATTTAAAGAATCGAAAGACGGATATATCAATCCTTGTCAAGATGTCATTGATGATCGCATTCCTGAATTTAGCCATCGTTACGAAGACAAACAAGACAACGATTATGTGCCGAAACGGTTTTATCCTACGGAACCATATGACCCGAATGCTGGTTTATGTAATATAATGTTACGGATGGACGGTTCTGGTGGGAAAAAAATGTTTTCCGAAGAAAATGAAGTGTTTGAAGACAATACCATTGTCGAATTCCGATATGATTTGGAGAAAGAGGACGGTTGGAAATGGATACCACTGCGTGTGCGCCACGATAAAACCGCCAAAATGAGACGCGGTGAAAAAGAATACGGCAATGCATATAAGGTGTGTAATGAAAACTGGAAATCGATTCATCCCAGCGGAAGAATTGACGAGGATATGTTATGCACTGGATTAAATATACCCAGTATATCGGTGAGCGAAGATGTGTATTATAACACCCCAGCTGGAAAATTCAAAACAGAAGCCATGAAAAATTTTCATAATTTGTATGTAAAAAAATCATTGATTGTGGGTGCATGTAAGCAAGGCGACACTTTAATAGATTTTGCGTGTGGTAAAGCAGGAGACTTGCCTAAATGGATTCGTGCAAAATTATCCTTTGTCTTTGGCATTGATATTTCGAAGGATAACTTGGAAAATCGTTTGGATGGCGCATGTGCCAGATTCTTAAATATGAAGAAATCCAATAAAAATGTGCCTTATGCTTTATTTGTCAATGGAAACAGCGCATTTAATATTAAAGATGGTAGCGCGATGTTGAACGATAAAGCGAAACAAATTACTTCGGCGGTATTTGGTAGGGGGGCCAAGGAAGCCGAACAAATTGGTAAAGGGGTAGCCAGACAATACGGCAAAGGGGCGGACGGATTTAATGTATCGTCTTGTCAATTTGCGATTCACTATTTCTTTGAAAACCCCGATACATTAAGAGGTTTTATGAAAAATATTGTCGAGTGCACCAAACATAATGGCTACTTTATTGGCACTTGTTATGACGGAAAGTTAGTATTTAATGAACTTAAAAAGACCAAGACCGGGGATTCCGTGAAAATCTTGGAAGGTGGTAAAAAAATATGGGAAATCACAAAGGGTTATGGAGGAGAAACCTTTGACGACGATTCGAGCTCTATTGGCTATAGAATTGATGTATATCAAGAGTCTATCAATCAAACCATATCAGAATATTTGGTGAATTTCGATTACTTGAATCGTGTAATGAGCGCTTATGGTTTTGAAGTGATTAGTCGCGAAGAGGCAAAAGATATGGGACTTCCAGAGGGTTCTGGTTTATTTAGTGAATTGTTCTTGCACATGATGGATGAAATAGCCAAAAACAAATTTAAAGCCAAAGAATACGACCAGGCGCCTTATATGAGTAGTCCGGAAAAGAAAATTTCCTTCTTGAATCGCTATTTTGTTTATAAAAAAATAAGAACGGTGAATACCGAAAATGTAGAATTAGAATTAGGCGAATATGAAGAAACCGCCACCTTGCGAAACGCGGAAGATACGAAACATGCGCAAAAAGTAGCGGTAGAAGAAGTGAAACAGTTGAAACCCAAAGTGCGCAAATTGAGTAAAAAGATTTTATTGGCAGCGTCGGTTGACACCAATGCAACGGAGGAGACCAACGTAAAACCAAAATCGACCAAAACAGAAAAACCAAATACAACCAAAACAGAAAAACCAAAATCAACCAAAAAAATAGTAATAGAAAGCGATGACGACGATGACGATGCATAAGTATTATTTTATGAATAAAACCGTATTATAGGTCGCCGTATTTTTATTGTTTCGCTATATCTATAAAACTCGTAACAAACTTAAATAAAAATTATTAGTATATAATAATAGTATATCTATGAATTATTATATATTACCAAAAATTAATAATACAGTTATTGTAAACCCGATAGACAGCAGCTATAACAATTTACATTCGTATTCATCTATATCACAAAGCCTATCAAAATATCACACCGAATCAAATAAACAAATTAAAAGTATTTGTGAAAACGATACTGACCAGAATTTATCCTACGAAGACCTCATTAAAATCGTAAATCCGTATGAATATATTTTTACGAAAGTCCCCGGTTCAAAATTTTCAGTGAGTAAACTCAAACCAAAAACGAATTTATTTTATGATTTTTTAGAAATATGTTCCATCGTGAATATTTTTGAACCATATAAACTACAAACAATGAAAACATTACATGTAACTCATAATCATAGTGATACGGTAGAATGTCTTGAAATGTTGCGCGAAAATTACACCGATGAAATAACGTCTTTCAATGAAATAAATGATGGTACAGTTAAATTAATTGGCGACGAAAAATATAATTTTTTATTTTTTGAAACAAAAAAGGGTGATATAAACCAATATATATATTCTTTTATTGAAATTTTAATGATTATATTAAGAAATCAAGCAAATAAAGGAAGTTGTATCATTAAAATAAGTGAGGTGTTTCATAAACCAGTGGTAGATATTTTATATATATTATCATCCTTATATGAAAGAACGCTTGTGTTAAAACCGAATACAAATAATATAACAACATTCGACAAATATATTGTTTGTAAAAACTTTAAAACTAGAGAAAAAAACACTAATTTCAAGTTAAATTATATTCGATTGTTTGTTTTTATAAAAAAATTAGAAGGCAAGCAAATAGTATCTTTATTGGACTATGATATACCGTATTATTATATGTTAAAAATAGACGATATGAATATCATATCTGGACAGCAACAATTAGAATCATTAGATTTAATAATAAATATTTTAAAAAATAAAAATAAAGAAGAAAAAATAGAAACCATCAAAAAAACAAATATTCACAAATCGGTATCGTGGTGTGAAAAACATAAAATACCTTGCAACAAATTTACCGAAAAAATAAACATATTTTTACCAGTGAATAAAGAAATTAAATTGTTGGATTTGGGTAGAGAAATGAGGAGAGAAATAGATATAGATATGTCTATAGATATGTCTATAGATATGGCTATAGATATGGCTATAGATATGGCTATAGATATGGCTATGGAAATAAATAACAATATTGTACCAGAAATGGTTTCGGCAACAGATTATGAATTGAATTATAGCGAATCAATTCTCTAAATAGATCTGGACGATGTATTATATGTATTTGGTGATTGTGAAAAATGATTTGAACTAATGATGGTGCCTGGGAAATAACGATATGGACTTGGTTGGGAAGCTGGAACTTGATATTCTGGTAATCTTTTGTAATAACATAACTTTTTGTTTTGATATTGAAATACGGTTGGTGTATTGCAACCAGGCACTTTATTTTTGGTTAAATTTGAAATATTTGGCGAAACTCCCGCATAAAGTTGGTTTGCACTTACCAATTGCGGACCTGTATTATTGTAATTTTGAATAGAAGCCGCATTGGTAGAAATGGTATCCACATTTAATTTCAGATTTCTAGTCGAACTATCCACTGCTCCTTGTTTTGCATATTGATAGTTATTTGGTTTGTAGACCACCAATTGACAACCGGTTTGATTGGAAGGTCCCGCGAGAGGCATTCCCCAATATGGATTGCTAATAAAATCGGTAAACACTTTTAGCGCGGCGGGTTTTTTCCCAGCGGGCAATCCATTTAACCAGTCAAAAAATCCTTTGATGGAATTAATACCCAATTGATGAAATGTATAGACGTCGGTTTGTGTTAAAATACCCGCGTTAACCATGATGGTCAACATTTGTTCAATGAGTACATTTTCAGTGGCATCGTAGATTTGCGCGTTTGGCTGACAATTGGCCAAATAAGTATTTGCCAGGGCGAGCGGACTGCCTGGGGTCGGACCATTGTTGCCATCTACAGAGATGTAGTAAGGATTTGCGTTATAAACGGATGCATCCAAATTCGTTCTATAGGATAAGAAATTAAACGCTTTTTGGTCATACGTTTTGCATCTGTTTTGTAAATATTGTTTGGTGCTAGTGTAATAGTTCTTTTTGAGGTTCGTACTGGCGTAAATGGCGCGTCGTTTAGCTTTGTATTCTTCATTGCAGCACAAGATGGGATTCGTGGTGTTGGGTTCTGGATTTTCGGTCAAATATGTCTTGTTTGGGTAATAACTGGCTACGATTCCAACTCCTTCACAGGTCTTACAATCCGAATTCAAGGCCGATACACCGTCTACTTCGGTGGGTTGGTTTATTTTAACCGTAAATGCACCGGGTTTATCTTGCATATCATTTAACAACCCAGAGCCGCCAAAACCTCCGCCGAGAGATGTGCCTTTACTAGACTTGACAAATCTATTTATATTATAATTAATTAAAGCCGCTTCGTTGATATCTAGTGTAATATTGTTGTTATTCGGGTCTTTCCCAATAAGGTTGTTGGCCTCAATGGGGGTGGGTGGTATAACTCTACCTTTTCTAAAATGTTTAATAGGTCTCGGTAAACCAAAACCAGTCGGAAATACGTTTCCGGGGTCATTGTTTGTTAAAGGACGAATATGACCTGATGCGATTCCTACAGGATTACTATTGATACCAGTTCCTTTCCATGAAATATATTGTTTATTGGAATAAGTGCTTCTATGATTATATCCGGAAGCTGGCTTCGAATTCATTCCTAATGGGGTAACGGCTGTTGACATTTATATTATTATAGAAGAAAATAAAAGTGTAAAACTATAATATTATAATATAATAATAATGCCACTCTTGATACATATATTGATACTCTTTTTTATTATATTAATTGGTTATCAAATAATTTTAGCAAATCATGTTATAGAAGGATTAGATAATGCAAACAATACCAGTTCCAGTACAAACACTGCAAATGCCAGTTATAATCCATATGATACGAATAACCCAAATAATGCACTTATTTTGGCTCAGCAAAATGCAGGAAACATTGACTATTTAAAACAAAGATTCGATTCGATTCAAGGGGTGTTTCAACAAGTGCAAGATTTAAGCGGTAATGTGGCCACTTTACAAGACCAGGTCAACGGGCTAGTCAGTGCTCAACAACAATATGCGACTCAAATGACGGGAGGAACGGCTCCTGAGATTACTGGGGCGACAACGAGCGATGACACAACTGATGGCACAACTGATGACACATCATAACATATATATCATGCTATATCATGCTATAGATATATTGGCAAACAATCAAAGAACCATCGAATATTATATATTCATTTACAAAAATAAATATATACATATATTTTAACTACTATGTCCAATATATTTCAAGAAGTATTAACCGATGCTAAAGGCGTGGAAGAAAAATTACTTGGTCCAACCTATCCATATTACAAAAACATTAAAACGCCTACTCAAATCGGTATGAGCGATAAAGGAACGATTAAACAAATGGCCAAAGATATAGACGGATTAATACAATATGTTGAATTACTCGTGCAGGGGAAAAGTAAGGCGTCGGCCACTGGTGGAGCTTTAGGAAATAAGTTTTTTCTACAAACAGGCGCAAAATGTGCCGCAACGGATAAATGTAGTGATGAAAACGATTCTTCTACTTGTGAGCAAGTCGATCGATATATTTATATTAATAATGTGCCTCAAGGGAATATCCCGTTTATTTCATCTGGTTTAGGTGTAAATTTTTCTGAGTTGAAAGGATTAATACCAGGTGCTATGGGAAATTTAAATGTTTTAAATCCATTCGCCATTACGAGAGCATTTTTAGCTGGTTCTACGCCACCTTGTCAAGAAATAACGATGCAAACAATAGATTCTAACAATAATAAATCTTCTGAAACACATTATGTGACATTGGCCGATATTCAAAGTATTGACCCTTGTTCTTTTCCGAAGAAGAAAAATCCAATTACCAACAGTAAATGTCAGGAGGCCTTTTTATCTGGACTCGAAGAAAGGGGTGCTAGTCCAGTGATGTCAGATGATCCATTGGCGCAATTATATTTGGTCAGTTTGGCAGGAATTGGCATTTACATTTTATATCGTTTTATGGAAAAATCGCGGTAACTTTACTACGTTATACTCGGTACTGCGTTATACTCGGTACTACGTTATACTACGTTATATAACTTGTATAAATGACAGAATACAAGTTATCATTGAGAGACCCGAATCTATTTTCTATGTCTTCTAGATTTGGAATGATGACGTCTATGGGATTTGGATTGTCTTCTTTTGGTTCTACCTCCCACCCAATGATGAGGTTGCGCCGTTTTTACGCCTGAAATGGGTGAAGCAGTTGCCGCTAAACCGGTTAGAGAAATATTTGAACTATATCCGCCACTCATTTTTCGACTCATTTTTCTAGTGCGTCTTTTTCCTCCATTCACAACAGATGGAGGCATTGGGGTTGGTGCGGCCGGAGGAATCGTGGATGGTGGAGTTGGTGTAGCGGGCGTAGTGGCAGACGAATAGGCACTCGATGCCGCGTTTTTTGTTCTATCCCACATACTAGACGCGCCTTGTGATACAGAGTTCCACCCACTCGAAATACTATTGGAGAGTGAATCTAAAAACCCTCCTCTCATTCTTCGATTTCTATTTCTTTTTGGCATTATATAATATACTAAAAGAAATTAAAATATTTTCAAAAGGGCAAGGACAAGGACAAAGGCAAAGGCACTGCTAAATATCTAAGCTTTATTTACAAATCTTTTGTAAACATAGAAGGCTGCTAGAGCACCTAATATTTCCACAATAATATAAGGAAGTACATCAGACTTGGTCAATTTTCCAGCGGCGTAGAGAGAAATGGCGACCGCAGGGTTATACGCACCACCAGAAATAGGACCGCCCAATAAAGCAGCAATTGCTAAAGCCGCGCCGATAGCGCCCCAGTGTCCAGTGGCAAAAATAACAAACATTAAAAACATGGTTCCTAAAAATTCAACTAAATACTTGTTCATTTATATACTCAGGATAAAATATTTTTATTTTTAGAAATATTAATAGCATAATATTGGATCTTCATCAAAGAGATCTTCAGGTTGATTCAATTGAATGTTATAGAGACAAATATCAGACAAATATTTTTTTAGCTCACCATCTCCTAAAATGTTATTTATTTCTACTTTGATTGATGCTAAATAAGTTTGCAACTCTGTTTTATAGGTACCATTAGAGTCATAAAATGACGCGCCATCGCCACTAGCGTATAACTGACGATGGGTAGAACGATATGCAATGGCATCTGCTAACCGGGGATTATTAGCCGATATTTTGTTAAATAGTGCGGTCTTTATCGCATTCTTTATTTGTTCCATATTATATAACATATGTCGACATTATATTTTATAGTATATGCTAAAGTATAAAATACAATTTTTATGCGCGAACACCCCCAAGTCCTTTTATCGCACCGTTGGAAATTCCCATTAAATAGTCACTAATTGCTTGCAAGTATGGGTTACTGCAATTCATTTCGCCCAATCCTTGCATTGTTCTATTTTGATACCTACAAGAGTAGTGCAAAATATCTTGACGTGACATTTTATGTAAATTGGAAATAACAGTTATTAACGCACTTGCTAATTCACGGTCCGACTCCTGTATTTTGTTTAACGCTTGAACGATATATGGCGGAATAGGCATAGCATAGTAGACATTTATTATAATAATAATCTAATAAAATATATTTTACAAAATTTATGATTATATTTTGATAGTCATAAATTTTGCACCGTCATAAATTTTGCATAAGAACACGCGTTGCTCTAAATATAAGTCCATGGGTTCACGTAACGTTGTGGTCCAATAGAGTTTAATAAAAAGGTAATATATTGTGGCCCTTGTCCGTGATTCTTCATCCAAGCGTAAATTCTACCTTGAGAGCCAACTTTAGTGCGAGGGGAACTAATGAGTAAGGCAGGACCAGTTCTACCGTAACTGCCAAGACCGTATGCAGGTGTTAAAACAGGATATGTCATATTATAATAATACTAAATATTATTTTTTTTCGGTGTTTTTTCATGGATTTTTATTGGTTTTATTGGTTTTATTGGTTTTATTGGTTTTATTGGTTTTATTGGTTTTATTGGTTTTATTGGTTTTATTGGTTTTATTGGTTTTATT
>Ga0209550_10002483_pt1 | contig 17698 bp, 10 predicted proteins | sample LauGreSuBDMM15SN_2_FD_187567 | JGI IMG/M metagenome (GOLD analysis project Ga0209550, IMG submission 187567) | Freshwater lake microbial communities from Lake Michigan, USA - Su13.BD.MM15.SN (SPAdes) (version 5) | ecosystem: Environmental > Aquatic > Freshwater > Lake | place: Lake Michigan...
TATTTTGATTTTTTTAATTCTATCAAAATACTTTTGGAAAAACAATAAAAAAAAAAGAAAAAAGTGTGGATATTTTGATTCTTTGAATTCTATCAAAATGATTTAAAACTGAATTGTTCACAGGAGGATGAGGAATAAAACAAAAAACAAGATAAAAAGTAACAGAAAAAATAATTAAATAATTATCAAATTTTTCCAAAACAAAGTATCCGAACATCGAAACATTGAGTATTGACGATTATTCCCTTCATACATTCCACTATCAAAATATATACGTTGGTTTATTAAGTTGTGTATAAAGTGATCATAATCAAATGGTTGCGCAAGTTTTAAACGTTCAAATGAAAGTGATTCTACGTTTTGATTACGTTCAGCAAACACAATTCCGTTTTTATTAAATTTATTGTTTATGTTTTTTTCCAGTTTGCTTTTGAACCATACTAGAACAAGAAAGTTTTGTAATGGATTTGCTTGAATTTTTTGTGGAATAATATGTTCTTTGTCTTTTCTTGTATCTTTATCAAAACAATAGTAAATACATAGATCTGCATTTTCATTCATTAAAAGTATTTGTCCGCATTCAGACCAAATGTTATAATATTTTGGAGCACATTTACCAGACCATGAAAAACGAACAGTTTCTTCCATTTTTTTTTTAGATTTAGGTGTTCCAAATATCTTTAGAAAATCATTTCGTGATAAATCATCTGTATGAAAATTATTTTTTTCATTGTATTCTTTAATAAAACAATTATTTTTAGAGAAGATATATTGTGATGCTGAATAGTCTCCGAACGTGATTGGTTTCTTTGAATTCATGATTGTGTTTTTTATCTCATATCCTTTAAAATCAGGTGCATTAGAACAGTTTGGAGTTAACCCAAGTTTCCGTTCTAGCCACAGTCCTTCTTTTCCGCTATGTCTCATATTGGTTTTTGTTTCATCAAATACAATAGGAACTCCTTTTACATTGGAATTAAAATTTTCAATTAATTCATGTATCGAGGATTTTAAATGAATCATCTAATACAACAAAAAAAACTTATAATATATGTATTTTTTTTTATGAATTTAATTATGTTTTATATTTGTGTTTCAAATAATAATAATAAAAGTAATATCTTGAAATGCAGACCTATAAAAATGATATCAAGATATCTAAAATAAGTAAACTATATCGTTCGGAAACATATGTAGACAAATATTTTTGGTCCATTTTCTTTTTTGTTTGTATTACAATTATTGAGTTGTTTTCTCTAGCTTACATTTTTGTAAAATCTCGTGCAAATGAAATTAAATTAAATTGGGCTTCGGAACGTTGTAAACTACAAACAATTCCATTCGCTGGAATGATTATGCAACCAAACGACATGACTGCTTTTGAATTTACACAGAAAAATTTTATCGATTGTCAACAAACCATTATACAAAATATTTTTGAATATCTTACCAAACCACTTGGCCTTTCAATAACTTCTTTGGCCGATGCATATAATTGGATTATTAAACAAATTCAACTTTTGCGTCAATTGTTAGCTAAAATACGTGAGTTGGCTACCAAACTTATTGAAAATGCAATTAATGCGATACACTCAATATTAGTTCCGTTCCAACATTTGATTATTGTTTTTGAAGATACTTTCAATAAAATCAATGCAATATTGTCTGCAACTTTATATTTTATAATGTCCATTATGTTGGGAATTCAAACTATGTATAAAGTTATGCTTAACGCTATTGTAACTATTTTTACTATAATTGCAACTGTTATAATATATTTATTTGTTACACCAATCTTTATACCAATTGGTGCTGTTTTGTTATCACAATTTTTGATATTATCAGGCCATTTCAAAGTTATTGGCAAATTTTTTCGTTCAGTAATGGGTATTTCTCCATCCAAATCAATGCCAAAAGATCCGAAGAAACCGGGAAAAATAAATTTTAAAGTTTGTTTTCATCCTGATACATTAGTGAATTCTAAAACAAAAATAAAAGACATCAAAGTTGGTGATATGTTGTTTGATGGTAGCATTGTTAAAGCTGTGTTTATACTATTGTGTAATAAAGACGAACAGTTTTATAAGCCAATTGTTTCTAATTCAAATTGTTTGTTAGTTACTTCTTCACATAAAGTTATGTTGAAAAATAAATGGGTTTGTGTAAAAGATCATCCTGAGTTTTGTCAGATGACTAATCCAATAAATACTCAGTTGGTGTATTGTCTTAACACGTCAACCAAACGTATTTATTTAGATGGGTATTGCTTTTTAGACTGGGACGAAGTAGAATCGACACAAGTCGCAAATAGCTGGTATAAACACTACAAAGAACCATCCCAAAATTTAGAGGATTTATTTGATAATCGTTTAATAGGAATTGTAGATTTAGGAAATGGGCATTGGCATTCAATAAACCCATTTTTAACAAATGATTATGATTCCTATACTGAGACATATATGGCACATCAGCAATAAACTTTTTTATTTGATAAACAAAACAATAACAAAAAAAAGTATCTCATAAAATGCAACTTTCAAAAAAGCAAAGTATTATATTTTTAATATTAGTTCTTATTTTAGGCTTGTTTATTCATATGCTTATAAGTTGTCGAGATAATTATAAGGAGGGAATAAGTAATCAAACTGCTACATTTGTGGTTGAACCAACCATAAGACAAATAGATTCTTCGTCTAAACCAGTAGTTGTTCCTACTATTACATCAATATCAGAATGGTCATCAACGGATCCTTCTTCGACGTCATCTTCATCTGCTTTAAGTACCTCATTGGCCGATAATTTACCAACGTTACCTGCTGCAGCAATGACACAATCGCCACCAGTTAGTAATCTTCCAAATATTACTGATGTTAATATTCCATTAGCTATTGAAACATCATCGTTAGGTAACTCCTTACCGACAATCAGTTCTAGTTCTATAACAACACCTTCTCCGTCAATTGGTTCACGAATTGTCCAAAATATTCCATTGACTGCATCGACAACAATGCCACCATCTTCATCTCTTTCATCATCTTTAGATTCTTCAACTACTTCCTCTGAATCGTCTTCGGGGGCTTCGACAGAGCCTTTCTCGAATATTTTTTCAGAAAAGTTTTCAAGCCCATATTGGAATTCAAATAGTAATAGCAATTCTGATTTTTTTGCAAATACTAAATTTAAACCATCTTGTTGTAAACAATCAAACTATAGTACATCTGAAGGATGCGCATGCTTGTCATCTAAACAAGATAAATATTTAAAAACAAGAGGTGAAAACAATAGAGAGAATAACATGTTTTATTTTTTTTAATTATTAAATATACATTGATAAATGCGTACTGTTGCTTAAATCATCTCTTGTTAACAATTTATCCGTTATTTCTTTTGTAACTAGAAGAGGAAATTGGATGTTTTCCATTTTAAATTGACTTTGTAGAATAGGATTGTCTGATTTCAATAATCGGAACAAATTCAATTTGGTCAGAATAATTTCAAGACATCGTTTAATATTTCGTACTCCATCTTCTTTCTGTACATACGTGTTTAAAATGTAATGAATAATATCTTCAGGAAAAACCACATCATTCTGTTCAAAATGAATTTGTGCTTTTAATTTTGGAATCATATAATTGACAGCGATTGTGGTTTTTTGTTTTTGATCAAACCCTTTGGTCATAATGCGATACATTCTGTCTTTCAGAATTGGGTTCAGTTTCGATTCATCATTGTAGGAAAAAATAAATAAACATTTGCTCAGATCAAAATCCAGTTCAGAGAAAAATTTGTCGTGGAATTGTGAATTTTGTGTAGTGTCCGTCAAATGTGTAAGGATTCCAGTAATTTCTTCTCCCTTGGGCGTATCACTAATTTTATCTAGTTCGTCAAAATAAATGACCGGATTCATACATTTGCTCTCAATTAATATTTGTACGATTTTCCCATACGTGCTCCCTTCATATGTATAGCAATGTCCATCAAGAAAACTACTATCAGTCGCACCACCAAGGGCGATAAATGCAAATGGTCGATCAAGTATTTTGCTGATTCCTTCTTTCACAAGTGATGTTTTACCAGTCCCGGGAGGTCCATGAATTGCAATAGATGTACCAATAGAAGATGGATTTGTAATAACTTGACCAAGCCATTGTAAAATCTGCATTTTGGCATTGTCTAGACCAAACACCGCGTTATCTAAAATTTCTTTTGCTTGGCTAATAAATTCATCGCATTTTTCAACACCGTCACTGATTGTTACAGGTAAATGTTTGATTGTTTCAAAGGGTATTTGCATAAATCCATCAACCCATGTCTTGCATTTATAAAATTCCCCACTTCCCGGTTCAATATTTTTTAATAACGAAACCTTTTTCATAGCGGCAACTTTAAAGGATGCTGGGATATCGAGATTTAAAATACGAATTCGATAGGGAATCTTAATAAATAAAGAATCGTTTATTGATCTCATTTCCTTCAGCAGCAACAATTGTTTGGTTGGTTCCAATTCTTTGAAATAGGTGTAATCATTTGTTGTCTTTGAATTGTAGATTAGAGATTTAAAGATTCGACAATATTTTTCTGACTGTTTTTGGATTTTTTTTTCCTTTTTTTTAGCAGCCTTTTTAATCGTTTTTTCAAATTGTTGTATACATGTTTCCACAGTCGTATGATCCATTGTTTGTTCATAGAGACTTGCAAACTGGTCCATCAAATATTGTTTTTTTGCAGATGGGGTAATGTTGGATTCTTCTATTGTTGTTGATGATGATGATGTTGACTGCTCTAAACTTCTCTTTTTAGTATTTTCGCCTTTTTTGTTGGTTTCGCTGGTTGCCGATAAAGCGCTAGAACTTACCGACGATACACTTTCATCTTCATTTTCGTCAATTTTTTCGAGTTTCTCTCCTTCTTCACTGCTTGGTTTTTTTTTGAAAGATAAAATAAAATTAAATTTCTCGTTGCGATTATGAGTTTGATTTTTTCCCGCCGTTTTTGGTCTAGATGTTTTCTTAGCTGATTTGCTCCGAGTATTATGTTTTTTCTTCCTTTTTAAAGATTCTTTGTTGACATTCTCTTTTTCGTCATCATCGTAATCATCATCATCATTTGAATCATCCTCATCACCATCCTGTTCATCATCCTCTTCATCTTCTTCACCACTTCCATCATCAATAAAAGACGAATCATAAGATTCGCTGTCACTGTCGTCATATTCTGATTCAGAGTCCTCCTCACTATGTGAACAATCATCTGCATCATCATCATATTCGTCATCGTAGTCGTCATCTTCATCGTCGTCATCATCATCGTCACATGTTTCATAATCATCATCGTCATCTTCATCATCACCTTTATTATTCGTGACAATGTCTCTTTTCGTTTTAGGACTAGATTTCATTTTTAGCATGTTAGCCTTACGTTTATTATAATTCTGTTGTGTTTTTTTTTCATGGATATCTTTATTTTTCTTTTTTGAATCTTTGAGTGGTGGCATTTCGATTACAAACAACCTTTTAAATAATGATTCAAAGAATATATTTAATATAAAATAAAAAAAGTATAAATAAACAAAACAACAAAACAAATGTATAAAAAAGATTTTTTATTAACGTATTTTTACTATGATAAACATTTACGCCAGTATGTTTTTGACACAAAGTTTAATGAAGAAGATGTAAAAGAATTTGAAGATATGTCGTCTGATATTTATCGAGCAGAATTATTGGAGGTTTTTGGAATTGAATGTATAACTGAAATTGGAAAACATTTGAATGAAATTTTAACAAGTTATCCACAATTGTCAGAATTAGCTGATTCCGAACTGCAAAGCGATCCCGTTCTTTTATTTTCATATGATTATTTTTTTTATACGCACCAATGTATTAAACATGATTGTTCTCCTGATACACTAACCAGTTTTAAATCGTATATATTATCCCAGAAACCAAAAACAAATACAGTAAATATAACAGCTCCTTAAAAAGTGATTTTTTATATGTTTTTTTTTAAAAAAGAGAATTAAATTGTTTACGAAAAAAAAGGTGTAAAAGGAAATACATTCAATACAATAATATAAATATTTTGTAAAACAAATGTCATCCAACTTAGAACTGCGTGTGACGAAAAGAAATGGTAGTCTACAAACAATCTCCTTTGATAAAATACTTATTCGTGTAAAACAACTATGTGACATTGTTCCTGTTATACAAAGTATACCTCTTACCACTCTTGTAATGAAAATTATTGATCAGTTATATGATACAATTCCTACAAAGGTGATTGATGAATTAACGGCTGAACAATGTGCACTTATGTCAACACATCATCCAGATTATGGAAAATTAGCGTCTCGTATAATCACAAGTAATCACCATAAAAATACCAAGGCATCATTTTTTGATACGATATCTTTGATTCGAGAACAAAACCATTTACTAGTAAATGATGTTTTATACAATGTTATAGTAAATAATAAAGACCTTATTGAATCCAAAATAGATTACTCAAAAGATTATTTGATAGATTATTTTGGTTTCAAGACTCTAGAAAAATCGTATTTATTGAAAACGTCCAATCCTTTTACTCAAGAACGATTGCAACATATGTGGATGAGGGTTGCATTAAGTATCCATCTCAACAATTTAGAAAAGGCATTTGAAAGTTACAAATTAATGTCCGAAAAATATTTTACACATGCAACACCAACATTGTTTAATGCTGGCTCAAAAAGTTGTCAGTTAAGTTCTTGCTTTTTATTGGCAATGGAAAGTGATAGTATAGATGGAATATATAGCACACTTCGTGATTGCGCCCAAATTTCAAAGTGGTCTGGTGGTATAGGTTTACATATTAGTAATATCCGTAGTAAATCAGCTTTAATAAAAGGTACCAATGGTTTATCCAATGGTATTGTTCCCATGTTAAAACTTTTTAATGATACTGCCAAGTTTGTTAATCAAGGCGGGAAGCGAAATGGTTCCATAGCAATATATTTAGAACCATGGCATGCAGATATTGAAGACTTTTTGGATTTGAAAAAAAATCATGGTGATGAAGAAATGCGTGCACGTGATTTGTTTTATGGTTTATGGATTCCAAATTTGTTTATGCAAAGAGTTTCTGAAAATGAAACATGGTCACTCTTTTGTCCTAGCATATGTGATGGTCTTTCAGATGTGTATGGAACTGACTTTGAACTGTTGTATTTATCGTACGAAGAAAAAAAACTTTATACAAAACAAGTATCTGCAAGAGAGATATGGTTTAAAATTTTAGATTCCCAAATGGAAACAGGAACTCCATATTTATTGTATAAAGATGCAGTCAACGAGAAATCCAACCAAAAAAATTTGGGAACAATAAAATCTAGTAATCTGTGTTGTGAAGTTACTTTGTTTACCAATGAAAATGAAACAGCAGTATGCAATTTAGCAAGTATTGCATTGCCTGCCTTTGTAACGTCTAGTCTAGAATTTGATTTTGTAAAATTACATGAAGTTACAAAAGTGATAACTGGAAATTTGAATCGTATTATTGATATTAATTTTTATCCTACTTCCAAAAGTAAACGAAGTAATTTATTACATAGGCCAATAGGTATTGGTGTTCAAGGATTAGCAGATACATTTATGCTAATGAAATTACCGTTTTCATCTCAAAAGGCAAAAGAACTAAACAATCATATTTTTGAGACTATATATCATGCTGCATTAGAAAGAAGTAATGAATTAGCAAAGGATAGAAATAGTTTATTAGAAAAAGCCCACATGTTGTATATCAATTCAACTCAACTAATTAAATTGAAGATTGATGATCTAATGAATCCAGAAGATGCGATAAATTATTGTTTTAAGGAATTAGTAAATGATGAACAAGTTTTGAAAAATGAATTGTTTGCATTCAATTCAACAAAACAAACAAATGGTTCTTATAGCTCGTTTGAAAATTCTCCTGCATCATATGGATTGTTACAATATGATTTATGGGATAAAACTCAACAAGTTGAATCAGAAAGTATTTATGACTGGAAACAGTTAAAAAAAAACATTCAACATTTTGGACTTCGTAATTCTACACTCGTATCACCAATGCCAACTGCAAGTACTTCACAAATTTTGGGATATACAGAATGTTTTGAGCCAATAACAAGTAATATATATTCAAGACATACTCTTGCCGGTGAATTTATGGTAACCAATAAGTATTTTATAGATGAAATGATTAATTCAAAATTTTGGAGTGATGAAATGAGAAATAACATTATTAAAAATAGAGGAAGTGTACAGCAATTGTCAAATATTGTGGATAAGTCAGTCTTAGAAACGTATAAAACAGTTTGGGAAATTCCAATGAAAGATATTATTGATATGTCTATCGATAGAGCAAAGTTTATTTGTCAATCTCAAAGTCTTAATTTATGGCTAGAAGACCCATCCTATCAAACATTGACATCAATGCACTTTTATGCATGGAAAAAAGGTTTAAAAACGGGTATTTATTATTTAAGACGAAAAGGAAAACATCAAGCTCAACAGTTTACAATTGAACCATCAAAAACGGAGATAACTACAGGTTCTAATGACCATATTTGTGAAATGTGTATGGCATGAATGTGTATGGCATGAATTTGTAAATGCATATCACGAAAACAAAATGTGATGTCATAAAATATTTAAATCAATGAGCTTGTTTCGCCTTTGCTTTCTTCTTTTTCTGTCGTGTGTTCTTCATCTGTTGCAAATGAGTGACTGATATAATCCCATGTAGGATACCTATTATTAAATACACGTTGACCACGAAAAATGTTATGGTCATCGTAATGATCGTCTCCTTTTGTTTCTGTAATGAGTTGAAGATTCAAGTTAAACTTTTGTAGTTTTATTAAATTATCTAATTTGTTGCCATTTATTTGTCGAATCGGACGTGGTAAAACATAAGTAAAACATGTCATGATAGACCAATTCCAATATGAAAACTCTTTGTTATTTTTTTTCACTTTATTATATTTATTTACATACCAAAGCAATGCATTGTGTAAAATAGGATTGTTTTTATTGGATACTATAAAGTTTGGGTTAAATTTTCTAACACCAGTCGGTAAATAGGATTTGCATGTTATAAAATCTGCATTTGGAATTAAAAATTTATGTAATGGTAAAATGGGTTCAACATCTGCATCAACATATATACCTCCATATTTTAATAGAATGCAAATTCTCCAAAGATCTGCTTTTATTGGACCACTTGGTATATAATCGTATATTTCTAAAACAATTGGTTTGAAGTTATTGTGTATAAATGTACGACATTTTTCATCATCAAAAAGAATTATTCGATAATTTGGATTCAACATTTTCCAGTTTTTAGAATAGATAGCTATTTGATCAATAGTTTTATCGCATATATAAATTACTTTTGGAATTGTTGATAAAGGCATAATATTTATTTTATTTTATTTTTTATTTATTTTCAATACAAAAAAAGTTCAAAAAAGTAAATCGTTATTGTGTAAAACAAAAGAATACTTCAGCAAATACTAGTATATATATATGTCGCTGTGGGCAAAATAAAAACGATTTAATAATAATGTTTTTTGTTATTAATTATTATTAATATTTAAAAGCTATTCAAAATCATAATTTAATTGCATTTTACTACAACAATGACAACATCAATGATTCCCTCAAAAATTGTTGGCATTCAATTTAGTATATTGTCAGCTGATGAAATCAAATCTCTATCAGTTGCTGAAGTGAATTCGAAAGACACATACACAAATAATAAGCCTGTTCCCGGAGGTTTATTTGATATCCGTATGGGTGTAATTGATAATGGATTATTATGTCCAATTGATGGATTAGACCATATGACTACTCCGGGATATTTTGGACATTTGAAACTAGCTCGTCCTGTATTTTATATTCAATATTTTGGGACAATTATTAAAATATTGAAATCAGTTTGTTTCAAATGTAGTAAATTACTAATTAATAAAAATAAACATCGGGCACTATTAAACTTACGTCCAGAACAAAGATGGAAAACGGTATTTAATTTAGCAACAAAGATAAAAAGATGCGGTGAAGATACAGAATCCGGTTGTGGATGTAAACAACCCAAGATTCGAAAAGAAGAATTGGCTACTATTTATGGTGATTGGATAAATGAATCAAAAGAATCATTTACTGTTAATATTACTCCAGAAATGGTTTTAAAAATATTTCGAAGAATTACAAATGAAGATATTATTTTCATGGGGTTTAGTCCCGTTTGGTCCCGACCTGATTCAATGATTTGTCAAGTAATGGCTATTCCACCGCCGTCTGTTAGACCATCTATTCGCCACGACTTAATGCAACGTTGTGAAGATGACCTTACTCATATACTTGTTAATATTATCAAGACAAATAACACGCTGAAAGAAAAAATCCAATGCAATTCTTCTGTTGCTGATGAGTGGGCAAAGCTATTACAATATCATTTTGCGTCTTTAGCAGATAATCGTTTCCCCGGAGGTGCTAGTGTTGCTCAACGTTCTGGTAGGCCCTTGAAATGTATTAAGGATAGATTGAATGGTAAAGGTGGAAGAATTCGTGGTAATTTAATGGCGAAACGCGTGGATTTTAGTGCTCGCTCTGTTATTACTGCTGATCCAAATATTTCATTGGTTGAATTGGGAATCCCTGTTAAAATTGCAAAAAACATTACCAAACCAGTTAAAGTGAATGAACGAAATAAGACTTTTTTGACTACACTTGTCCGCAATGGAGCCGAAGTTTATCCCGGTGCTAAAATTCTGGAAGTTTATAATCCCATTTGTAAAGAGATGAAAATGATTACATTGAAATATCGTACAGAACGAAATAATATTGTTTTACAAACTGGTGACATTGTGCATCGACATATTCTGGATGGTGATTATGTGTTATTTAATCGTCAACCTACTTTACATCGTATGAGTATGATGGCACACAAAGCAAAAATCTTACACAAAGGGGAAACATTTCGTTTAAATGTTGCTGTAACAAAACCATATAATGCAGATTTTGACGGGGATGAAATGAACATGCACATGCCGCAAGATGTTTTTTCGGATGCAGAATTAACCCATTTGGCAGCAGTACCCTATCAACTCATCAGTCCAGCAAATAATCAGACAATCATAGGAATTTTCCAAGACTCAATGCTAGGGAGTTATCAATTTACGAGAAAGGATATTAGATTTAACCCTCGTGATGCTATGAATCTTTTGATGAAATATGATCAACTCAACGAAGTCGCATTATACAATTTATTTGTGCAATCAACAAGTATGGTGGAAGAAGACAAGGATGAAAAACTTTCGAAACGAACAATCAACAGTTTTGATATTTTGAGTCAAATTTTACCTCCTGTTTCATTGAGTTATACGGTTGATTATGCAATTAAACGAAATTTAACTGGTGACACTCGATTGCATATAAGTAATGGCAAATATATTTCGGGTCAAATTGATAAATGTGTTATGGGATCAAAGACAAAAGGAATTATACACCGTATATGCAATGATTTTGGGAATTTGTCAGCGGCAAACTTTATTGATAACTTGCAAAACATTGTTACAGAATATTTAAAAACGTCATCTTTTAGTGTTGGTATTAGTGATTTGATGTCTGAAACGACTACAAAAAAACAAGAAATTCAAGATGTTATTTCTCAACGGAAAGAAGATGTCCGTAATCTTATTCATCAACTAGAGTTATCTGTCTTTGAAAATAATACTGGTAAAAGCAATGCAGAAGAATTTGAAAATCAAGTGAACAATATTTTAAATCGTGTGAGTAAAGAAACTCAAAAGATTGGTTTATCATCATTGGGTCAAAATAATCGTTTTCGTACTATGGTCGATGCTGGTTCGAAAGGTTCGGAATTAAATATTTCACAAATGATAGCCTGTGTTGGCCAACAAAATGTTGATGGAAAACGTATTCCTTATGGATTCAATGATCGTACGTTACCACATTATACCAGATTTGATGATTCACCTGAAGCAAGAGGATTTGTATTAAATTCTTATATGGATGGTTTAACTCCTCAAGAATTATTTTTCCATGCGATGGGTGGTCGTGTAGGTTTGATTGATACAGCAGTAAAAACTTCTACAACTGGATATATTCAACGGCGGTTAATAAAAGGAATGGAAGATTTAATGGTAAATTACGACTTAACTGTTCGAACAAATAAAAATCAAATTATTCAGTTCACATATGGAGATGATGGTATTGATACAACCAAAATGGAAAGTCAGCATGTTCCATTTGTTAAGATGACCATATCAGAAATTTTTTCTCATTATGATATACCAGTTGGTGAAGCAACAAAACAACTGATATTTACAGAAGATACCGTCAAAAGAATGAAAAGTCAAAAGGATGAATTTCAACAAAAAAATATTTCTTATATTAAAAAAACGATCCAATATCGTGAAGATATTGTCGAAAATGTATTCCGTACAAGAAATCAGTCAAGTGTATATTGTCCTGTATCCCTTTTTAGTTTGGTGGAAAATGTGAAGGGACAATTACATTTAAATTCAAGATCTATCGTTGATATTACACCATTGGAGGTATACCAATGTATTGAACAATGTTTTGACGAATTGTCATCATACAGATATGTGAAACCAACAAAATTATTTGAAGCATTATTTTTTTATTATCTATCACCAAAGTATTTGATTTATGATAAACGATTTCATCGATCGGCGGTTGAACTTTTAATGGGAACAATTTTATTACAATATAAAAAATCTTTGATATCCCCCGGTGAAATGGTTGGAATGATTGCTGCACAGAGTATAGGCGAACCAACAACACAAATGACGCTGAATACATTTCATTTCTCAGGGATATCATCCAAAAGTAATGTTACACGTGGTGTTCCAAGAATTGAAGAGATATTATCATTGACAACAGATCAAAAGAATCCGTCACTAACAATTTTTTTGAAACCAGAAGATGAAACAAATCGAGAAAAGGCACAAAACGTTATGAGTGTAATTGAACATACAAAAATGGAAGATATTGTAAATTCCGTTGAAGTTTGTTATGATCCTAATGAAAACAATAGCACTGCAAATGTTGAAGATTCAAATACAATGCAACAATATTATGAATTTGAACAATTACTAGCAAATGCCAAAGGAATTGAAATGGATGGGTCTAATGATTCAAAAAAATCGAAATGGGTAATACGTTTGGATTTAAATGCCGAAAAGATGATGGAAAAAAATATTACGATGGATGACGTACATTTTGTTGTTAAAAATGTGTATGGGAATCAAGTTTCATGCATTTATTCTGATTACAACGCCGAAAAACTCATTTTCCGGGTTCGGTTACAAAATACTTCAAAAATAGTAATGAACAAGAAAAGTATTCGAATACTGAAAAAAGAAACAAAAGCCAAAAAAAGTGCGACAACATCAACAAAGGGAAAACAATCTATCATACAATCCGACGACATTTCAATACCATCTGATCAAGCGGTTATTGATGATGACATTGATGAAGAAATGGACAACATAAGTAACGAATTTGATTCCGTCGATTTAGTTGATCAAACAGATGATATGTATATGCTAAATATGTTTCAACAACAGTTATTACAAAACGTGGTTATTAAGGGCGTTAAAAATATCAAGGCAGTTGTTTTAAGAAAATTACAAAATACGGTAAAAATGGAGGATGATAAATATACGCAAAAAGATTTATGGGTTTTGGATACTGTTGGAACAAATTTACTTGAAGTGTTATCACAAGAATATGTCGATCGTAATCGCACAATAAGCAACGATTTAATCGAAATGCTGAATATATTTGGAATCGAAGCAGCACGCCAATGTATTTTTGAAGAGTTATCTGAAGTGATCGAATTTGATGGTGCATATATTGATTATAAACATTTATCACTTTTATGTGATCGTATGACATTTACTTACAAACCAATATCCATTTGTCGCCATGGAATAAACAAAGATAATATTGGTCCAATTGCAAAAGCATCATTTGAAGAAACACCTGAAATGTTTTTATCCGCAGCCAAACATGCTGAATTGGATATTATGAAAGGAGTCTCTGCTAATGTGTTATGTGGTCAAGAAGGTTATTATGGTACAAGTAGCTTTCAAATCGTTTTGGATATCGAATCCATGCTCGAAACAAAAACAAGGAATAATCCCAAGAGTAGCAAAGATGAACAAACTGCTGATGTTCATGTTGAAAAAGACGAAGCTACGACGAATTCGAAAACATCAAATGCTAGCTGGGAATTTAATGAATTATTGGCTTGCACTGATACCCTTAATAGTAATTTTGTGGGAGATGTTAGTGATGGTTATAAGTTAGATTTTTAAAAACAACACAATATATTTTTCAAATTTAATATTTTTCAGTAATAATAATAATTAAAAAAAAAACTTTATAAACAATGATGAACCAGTGCAAAACTTTAAAAGAACGTGAAAAGTGTGAAGTTGCGATCCTACGTCAAAATGTTGATAAACAGCATATACGTTTATCACGAAAGCGTTTGATGAACCCATTAATAAAGAAAATGATATCCATTGTTGAGACCTTTTTGCGGAAAAAAAAACTTATATGTTATGGTGGTGTTTCCATAAACGCAATGCTTCCTAAAAGGAAACAATTTTATAATTATGATATTGAAATTCCTGATTATGATTTTTTCAGTTATGATGCTTTAACACATGCAAAGGAACTTGCTGACTTGTATGCAAAAAAAGGATTTCATGAAGTTGAAGCCAAAGCAGGAATTCATCATGGTACATATAAATTGTTTGTTAATTTTATTGGTATTGCTGATATAACACAATGTGATAGCGACGTTTTTACAAATTTGAAAAAAGAAGCTATAAACAAAGATGGTATTTTGTACTGCCCAGCCAATTTTTTAAGAATGTCTATGTATTTGGAATTGTCAAGACCTCATGGTGATATAACTAGATGGGAAAAAGTTTTAAAACGATTAAATTTACTAAATAAAATTTATCCCTTGAAACATATATCCTGCATGAATGTAGATTTTCAACGAGATATGAGTAATTATAGCAAAGAAGCACATGTGTTCGATATTACTAAAAAGTTTTTAATTGAGAAAGAAGTAATATTTTTTGGAAGTTTTGCAGTAATGCAATTTTCACAATACATGCCTAAACGAAAACGTAAAAAAATGGAAAAAATTCCTGATTTTGATGTATTATCGTTAGATCCTTCAAAAATATCACTTGAACTAAAGCAAAGATTAAATAACCATGGAATTGAAAATTGCAGTATTATTCAGCATGCAGCCATTGGAGAAATAGTATCTTCACATTTTCAAGTTCTTGTAAATAATAACCCTATTGTTTATTTTTATTATCCACTAGCTTGTCATAGCTATAATGAAATTCGTGAACCAATAAGCAATAAAAAAATTAAAATTGCAACCATTGAAACGATGATGAGTTTTTATTTAGCCTTTTTGTATACTTCACGTCCTTACTATGATCGTAATCGTATTTTATGTATGGCGCAATATCTATTTGAAGTTCAACAAGCAAACAGATTGGAACAAAAGGGTTTATTAAAAAGATTTTCACTAAATTGTTACGGTAGTCAACTTACATTAGATGATTTACGTAATGAGAAAACAACAAAATATCAATTGCTGAATGGTCAGTATGGAACCAAAGAATATGATGAATGGTTTTTACGATATCGACCAAATGAAATTCTTACTCAACAAACGAGAAAGAAAAAATAATTCAAAAGAATTTATAACTATTACCACTTTGTTTTCTTAACATTAATTTTTGGTCCCTGTCCTTTCTTTTTCGTATTATTGGGATCATATATTTCATCTTCATCATCCGAATTAGCATCTTTTGATAAATCCCAAAATTCTTTGTTTCCTAGTTTAAAATCATTATGGCTATCCGCTTTATACCAAAAGATTTGATCATGCAATTTATTACTTTTTGCATTGTTATTTATTACTAAACATTCATAATTCTCTGTACATTGATCCATGACTTGGCAAAAACTTTCAAATGTAGGGAACATACCAGCATAGTTTTCATAAATGCGTTTACGATTTGCAATATATGGTTCTCTTAAAATAAAAACAAAGTCAATATTAGTTCGTAAAGTAGGTGGGATACCCAATGGGTACTGCATTGTAATGATTAACATAATCTTCCAATGACGTCCATTCATAAATAGCAATCTCATCATTTTATCACGAGACCAAGTATTATCATACAAACAATCATCTAAAATTACAAATGTTCTAGCATCTACATTACTTTTTTTGTATAGTTCCATATCTTTTTTAATTTGTTTTAAAACCGTTCGTTGACGTTTTAAAATATTTTCTATAATTGATGTGCTATATTCATTATGAATAAATAGTTTGGGAACTAATTTCCCGTAGAATCCATTTCCTTCTTCAGTTCCTGCAATAACTACACCGATTGGTATATCTTGTTGATAGTATAATAAATCTCTTACAAGAAATGACTTACCTGTATCTCTTCTACCAATGAGTACAACAACTGGACCTTTGGTTTCATTAGATTTAAAGCTGATTGTTCTCATATCAAATTTTTTTAATTCTAGAGTCATCTTTTAATAGAGTAACTCAGATTAATATATTCTTTTTTTAAACGTGAATTTATTAATTGTTTATTTTTTTTAGTTTAATATTTTGTTTTTTTAGGAATTCAACAAAAATAATGAAGATAACATATTTTAAAGTCAAAAACAAAACTTTGCAAAACAAAATAAAACAAAATGGATTCAAACAAGTTCAAAACTACTGTCCGATTTATCAGAATTTTTTTGTTCTCAAAGAAAACAATTATAATCATGTAATTCTAAATCAATATCATCAACTAACAGATTTAGATTTTGAAGACAAAAATAATGTTATTGGTAAAATTAGCAATATTGGCAGCAGCAGCAACGAAAATTACTCCATTCCTTTGTTTGTAAAATATGCACCTTTATTAGATCCTTTTCGATTTGTTCTTGGAAAATATAAGAATTTAGTGACTACTGTACCGTCTTTAGTAAACGATGAAAACACAAACCCAAAATTGCTTTCACATATGAATTGTTCATACACCGAAATGTTTTTTGTTTATTTGAATAACTATTTATATGAACATTATGATTTTGTAAATGCGTTGCAATTCTTTGGAACATTTACTGGTATTAAGGATGAATTCAAGTACGATATTAGCGAAGATCTTGACTATTTAGAAAGCTCCCGATATTTTCAACAGCATAAGAATAAAAACTTTCACATCATAAACAATGACAATAAGACAAAACGTAGTAAAAATAATAACGCATTGTTAAAAATTTCAGAGAGTAATTATATTGATGAAGATGATATCACTATGATGAGTGAAGAGTTGAAATCCTTATCTCATTCGAGTACAGAATCAAGTATACAAACATTACTAAGTTTAAATAGCCATAAAGACACTGAATTCGATGCCGACGACGATTCCAATGATGATGACGATTCCAATGATGATGACGATACAAATGATGACGACGATACAAATGATGACGACGATACAAATGATGATGACGATACAAATGATGACGACGATACAAATGATGATGACGATACAAATGATGACGACGATACA